>Ga0193964_1000027_pt1 | contig 74327 bp, 81 predicted proteins | sample FB_7_MG_FD_140323 | JGI IMG/M metagenome (GOLD analysis project Ga0193964, IMG submission 140323) | Microbial mat bacterial communities from the Broadkill River, Lewes, Delaware, United States - FB_7_MG | ecosystem: Environmental > Aquatic > Freshwater > River > Microbial mats | place: USA... | reverse complement strand
TGATTTATTCGAATCGAATTTCTCATCTGCTTTAGCTTGAGCTACATCGATAGCTGTAACATAATCTGGAAGAGCTGTATCAGTAGTAATAATTAATTCATATGTATCAGTCATTTCATTATCTAATGAAAGTAATGACTGTTCATCAATTAATCTATGTGCTAATGTTTTATCTGAAGATCCTACAAAAGTTTTACTTTCTTCTGTTATTGAGATTACTATTTTTCTATCTTCTTTACAATAAGTATATACTTTTACAAGTAAACCTGAGTATTTTCTTTGATATTGAATAGTAATAGCATCTTGTTTTTGAGCAATGAAATCATCTGAAGTAAGTACTTCTTCTAAGTTAAATATTTTTTTAATTTGCATTATTTAAATCCTTTATTTTGATATATCTTTGTTCTAAAATCCAAGGACAGGAGAATTTAGATAAGGATATACCTTATCTAAATTCTTTAATATAATAGTCTTCAAAAAATCCAACTAATTTATTTCCTGGGGTTTTTACTTTTTCCTGGCCTACACCAAACACAAAATAAGCACTCTCTCGATCTAAAGTAAAGTCAGTTCTACGACCTTCAAATTCTTTATCGTTTATACTTAATTTCCAATCCCCTTTAGGATTAATTTTAAAATTGATAGTATATTTAAGATCTATTTCCAACTGATAATTTATTATGTCCACTCCACCCCACATGGACATAATTCCTAATTTATTTCCAAAAATAGCTAAGGCTGGATCCCACATTTTATGTTCTTCAGTACATAACAACCAAGAAATATCATAATAATTTGATAACTCTTTTTTATTATATAAGGTACTTAACTTTAAATCCTTGATTTGAAATTCTAGACCATTCTTAAAATTAAATACTCCTACTTCTCTATTTCTTAATTTTTCCATTATTATTTTCCTTACCTGGCTTTTATTTATTAGCCTCTGGTATTAAATCTTCTTCTATATAAGCAAATTCATCTACGGGAATAAAATCGGGATTATTTCCTCGAGTCTTTCCTTTAAAATAATCTAACTCTTGAATATGTTTTTTAATATCTTCATGAATCTTTTCTTGAGATTGCTCTCCATCAATTCTAATAATATTACATAAATTCGTCGCATTATAGTAATTAATAATTTTATCAAATCTCTTTTTAGTTTCTGTAAGTTTTGATATATTCTCATATATCTCTGGCTTAGTATCATCTAAAAAACATCTTTTATTAATTCTATTTAAAGCTTCTTCCGGAGAAACATCTATAAAGAATACTACCTCTGGTAATAAAGTACTATTATTTTCTTGATATAATTTCATTAATGATTTACCACTTGTATTATAAGCTAAACCACTAAATATATATCTATCAGTAATATAAATATTACCAGCGCTAATATTATTACCAATTTCAACCACATGCTCTTTTCTATCTAATTCCATTAATGATTCTAATGTTGTATTTTGAACCACATTATCTCCAGTAAGAATCTCTCTAACTAAAGTACCAATAGGACCAGTCGTTGGTTCTTTTGATAATACAACACCATTATCTTTATTCTTTAAATATTCCCCAAGTAATTCAACTTGAGAACTCTTTCCGCTTCCATCTAAACCTTCTATCGCAATAAAAGGAGCTTGGTATTTTTCTGAATTCATTCTAAACCTTTTTCCATTTTAATAAATTTTCTATACTATCCTAAGGTAGCTATAAATTTTTATTTAAAATCTAATTCGATTAAATCTTTAGTTCTTAGATAATTACATAATTTAGCAAAATTATTCCAATCATCTTTAGTACATTTCTGTCTAAAACTTCTTTTAAAATCACAATGAAAAGCTGTATGACATGCTCGACAAAGAGTTACTCCATTATCTACATCAAATCTTCCTTCTGGATGATAACTTCCATTTTCTACATGATGAGCATTTCTACTTTTAGTACTTTTACATAATAAGCAGCTCTTATCTCTTCGGATAACAGCTACTCTCCATTTTCTATATTCTCTGGTTTTTCTCCAGTCCTGGTTAGCAGCCATTATTTATCCTTCTTAATCTTTTTTTCTTTTCTTACATCATATGCCCAATGAAGCATAGTTTGTAATCTGGCTAGAGATTGCTTACCATCATTTTTCTTTTGGTAAGTTAGGGCTGCTTGTAAATGCCTTTTAGCATTCTTCCATCTTTTAATTTGTCTCTCGTCATCTTCATGTCTTCTACCCATATAATATCTAAAATACCATTCAACCCAACCTCTTGGATCATCTGGATGAATCCATTTTTTTCTTTTCCATTCTTTTAAGGATAAACTAGCTGGGACTTGAAAATAATTTAATTTATAATTAGATTTATTTTGTTGTCCGCTAAGAATAGCTTTAGACCACCAATCTTTTGGATATTCATTCGTTTGACTTACATCATTAAAATATTTTCCACCAAAGATACCAGTTTCCATCATTTCTTTTGGAGTTAATTCTGGATTAAAATCCTTATGGAACTTTTTACCAACTGGTTCTGTTAAATAATACTCGTAATTCTTTTGCATTTTATTATTAACTTTAATTGTTTTTAATATGGTTGTAGTTAACGAAGCATTGAGAGATTCTATTATTAATTGTTTATTTACTTTCAATTCCATTTTATTCCTTTATCCCTGACTACAACATTAAAAGATTAATGAAATTTCATTAATCTTTTTTATCTTTATCTTTATCTTTATCTTTAGCTTCAGGTGAATGAGATTTATCTTTATCATCTTTATCTACTGGATCTCCATCAGAATCAGAATCCATACCATGAGGTTCTTTTGAATCAGCTACTCCATCTTTATCTAAATCTTGAGTTTTAGCATCTTCTTTATCTAATTCTTTAGATTCTCCGTTTTCTGAATCTTTTTTAGCAAATGGATTTTCACTCTTTTCTGATTTCTCGTCGCTTTTTGATTCTCCAGAATCATCTTTAGTTTCTGTATTAGATGTTGTATCTTTATTTCCACCTTCAGAATCATCTTTTCCAGAATTATCTACTAAATCACCTTCATTATTTTGACCATCATCTTCTGGTGTTACAGTTGGAGTATCTTCTTTAGTTGTTTCCACTGGAACTTCTACACTAGCACCTGGCTCAGAAATTTCTCCTGCATCTAACTCTCCAGAATCTACTGCCGAATCAATAGCGGCTGCTTCAGCTTCTAAATCAACATCGTCCCCAGTCATACCGGCTTCTGGTGCGGCTGCTGTAGCATCATCTTCTCCAGAAATTACTTCAGCTCCCTCTGATGGTATAATATCATCCCCAGTTGCTGGTGCTTCTTCTGCTCCAAAACCTAAATCATCTGGACCAGAAACGCTTCCTGATGCACTATCTCCTGCTAAAGCACATGGACTATCTCCAGCATCTGCTCCATCTTCGCAAGGCATATCAGTTACAGCTTTCATCATAGCATATTTAGTACCATCAAATGAATCTTCACCCATATCAACTTTATCTTTAAATAAAGATGGACTTAACATAGTTGTAATTTTATCTAGAACGTTATCGAGCTTCGCCATAATTGCATTAGCGTTTCCATCAAAAGTATCGTAGTTAGCATCTTGTGCTCCTGTAAAATTATCTACTTGAACCATAGCTGGTTGAGGTAAAAATGATTCCTGAATATGACTTCGTACAGTATTTTGAAATGGTAAATAAGTTGCCATCTCACCTGGATTAATATCTCCAAGATCATTTAGACCTTTTTCAACGCTTTCTGTAATAATTTTCTTTACAGCTGCTTCATTTTCTTGAAGTAACTTACCTTGTAATAAAGGGATTCTAAAATTCTTCTCAAGACTTTGAGTAAGAGTATTTTCATAAATAGTATTATTTTCAGCTTCCGATAGATCTTCATTAATTGCCAAAGAAATTAATCTTGGTGTAACATTTGCTTCTCTATAAAGATCAGAACTAAGTATAGCAGCTTCTTGAATTAAAGACATATATAATTCTTTACTCTCATCAACTTTAAATGTGCTCTCCCCTAAATAATTTAGATAACTTAAATCATGACTAAGTTTTCTTTCTAATTTAGTAGCACTGAAATTTTCAGTTCCTAAACTTCTAGTACTTTCTTCAATCTTTTGTAGTTTCTGTACTTTTTGGCTTACCTCGAAATTAAAGTTGGCATTAGGTCTAGCAGATTTTAATAAAACATCAGCCTTAGTGCTCTCTTCAATCATAATATCATTACTAGCTTTATTTTGTCTAGCATTTATTTTCTTTAAAGACATTTCAGCCTGTTCAAAGATTTTAGTTTTAAATTGTAAATCTAATCTTGAGCTAGCTCCAATTTTTTTTATTTTCATTTTTATAATTCCTTCCCTTAATTAAGGTTTTTATTTTCTATATTTAGTTATGTACTATATTAAGAGCTTAATTTTATATTAAGCTCTTACCGATTAGCTCCTATTAAAAACTGCTCTATCCATTAATCTTTTTCTCATTAAATCTTCGTGAACATCGTCAAATCTTCCACCTAGTGGCTGAGTTTGCGTTTGTTGGATTAAATCTTTATTAATACCATCATCAAAACCACTATTAATATCATTCCTTCTTGGATCTTTCGTTTCCGCTTGTTCTTCTGGAGTTAATTGATCATATCTTTCTTGTTCTTCTGGAGTACTCTGTTTATCGAATCCTGCCTTAGATCTAAGAGTTTCGTAATTACTCAACCCACCAGAAGTAAATGTCATACCAACATTTCCTAAAGTATTATCCTGAGGATTATGGCTTGCTATCTTTAGCTTTTCTTTATCTTTATCTTGAATTTGTAATTGAATTCTTTGATAAGTTGATTTATCTTCTCTATCGGTTTTAGAAAGTTCCGCTCTTAAAGCTTTTAATTCATCATTAACTTTTATTAATTCCGGATTCTTTCCTTCTAATTTATTAAGAGTTCCCATAGCATTTTGCTTCCACCAATTTTTTAAATCCATATTACATATTTGCTTTAATTTAGCTTTTGGTATTTCAGATACTATTTGACTACCAGTTAAGGCTAAATAATCTGGAAGTAATAATCGGATTTTATTTTCTCCAACAACCCAAGTAGGATTATTTTGTAATCCAAGAATATTATTTACTATAAATTCTGATTTAGCATCAGCATTATTTAATTTTCTAGGTGGTCTTTTTAATAAACCACTTAAGAACATTTTCTCTTGAGTAATAAAAATTAAATCATATAAAGCCGAAAGTATATTAGTACTAAGAATAAATGATTTAAAATTACTTGGATCTTTAGACATTTTTCCTAACATAGGATGAATACCTTGTAAAGAAGATTTGTACTGAAGGATTCTATTAGTTTTGGTACTAATGTTTCTTAGATATTTTTTCATTACTGCAAAAAATCTTAAACCTAATGATTTAATTATATTCGCTTGGATATGTTCTTTAGATAATTCACTTCCAATATCAGTTATATTTCCACCTAATAATTCTACCTGATTATGAATCTCATTCATAAGTACTTCGCTAGTATGTTGGATATCCTCATATAACTGTCTATATAAACTATTAATCATTTCGTCATTAGTTCTAGGAGTACTTAAAAATATATTATTTAAATCTTGAGCATTACTTGGAATACTATCATAACTGTAATTTTTTCCAGATAACATCTCTTGTAATACCATAGGATTCATAAATAAACTTTCTAAATCTCCATAAATAAATCCAATACTTTCATCTATTTTATTAAATAAATCAGAAGTATTATCTAATCTTGGTAGTTTAAATTCATTCTTTTCTAAAGCTAAATCTCTTTGTTGATTAACTATTATTAATTGAGCATTATCTTCTTGCATTAATCTTATTGTTTCATTCTTTTGAGTTTTAATATTAATTAATTCCTGCTCAATTTCCTGATATCTATCCGCTTCTCTAGTTCCAAGTGTTCCATTAGTGCTAACAGATAAAATAAAACTTTTTTCTTGAGTTAAGCTACCAATAGTAATATCAAAATCTCTTAATTGATTTTCATGGTTTTTAATACTATTTCCTAGAGATCTTATTTGATCAGAACCAGACACACTATTCATATGATTATGTCTTAATTTTGAAACCACCGGAGATAATTCTTTTTGAATAATAATCTCAGAATATGTTTTAAAATCCATTACAAATTTACTAAATGCTGTATCAAAATTATTTCGATCAATAATTCCAGTTAGTCTAGAAACCTGATCAGCTAAATCAGAATCATCTTCGTTGTCAATAACCAAGTCTTTATCAAAATTAACATCCATATCTTTAATAATATCTTGAATTCCTAACTCATTATAAGCTACTAACTCGTTAAAATTATTAATAATATTACTATAATGATGAAAGTCTGCTACTGCCTGCATTCTAGAATCTCTAGAGAATCTTCCCTCTTGTAAATTATCTACAAAATCATGAATCTCTTTATCTTTTAAAACTAGGTTAATAATATGTAACATAATATTACTATGTTTTAAAGATTCTTCTTTTGATAATCTAGAACCACCAATTAAATTTCTATGGAATAAATCAGTTACTTCTTGAATAACTTTATCTAACATATTTTTAAATAAAGGATTATTAAACTTATCCATTTTATTTTTTAAAGTATTTCCAAGTTGAGTATTAAATTTTCTATCAGAAGTATTAGAATTCCCGAAATCCATGCTAAAATCTTTAGCAACTTTAATTAATTCATATATACTCATAAATACTTTAACTGGATTTAAATCATAAGTTTGAATTAACTTATAAAATTTCATTACCTGAACTACATGTTCTTTAGAAATACTACTTAAACCAGTGGTGCTATCTACGCTATACTTTAAATCTTCATTCAGTAAAAATGGACTATGAAATAAATGTAAATAAATATATAAAAAATTTATAACTCCAGCTTCATCTACTTTTCTTTCTTTATTATGAATAAGATCATTAGTTAATAAAATAAAAGAATAATTAAATTTTTGATCAATATCTTTTCCAGAAATAGGAGTAAAAGATTTCTCTACTTTCTCTATATAAATTGGATAATAAGTCATACCTTTATAAAAAGGAGCATCTGATAATTTAAAATAAAAATTACTAATAACATTAAATGCTCTTTTTTGGACTTCTAAATATTTCATATTAGCCGGATGACTAGTATTGCTATTTATATCTCCAAATTTAAATGATTCACCTGAACCGGTTCCAGTTCTTGATTTTAATAAATCTTTAACTATCTCTGTTGGTCCAACATAAAAAGTATTCTTAGTAACACTTAGATTAGTAATAGTATCTTTAAATGAAATATTATCAGCGAAGTGTTTAATTAAGTACTTATCAAGACAATCTTTTTCTTTAGGTAAAATTTCCGCTAATGGAAATGATCCAAATCTTACTTGTTTCATTAATGCTCCTTTTCCGTAGAATTATATGAATTCTTCATATTACATTCCCGATTGTTTCTGTTGGAATTTCATTTCCGCTTGACTTCTATATCTCATTACAATATCATTCTTTGCTCTTTTCCAAGCATCTCTATGTCTTTTTAATAATTCATAAAGAGGATCTTTATTTTTCTTAGCCATAGACACAGCTATTGCACCAATAGCAGCATTCTTTTTACTTTCATGAGTACGCATTTGCATACCACCAACCAATGCTTCTTCTAATTGTTTTACCTTAGCTTCTAGTTCCTCAGTTAATTGAATTTCTTTTTGCATTTTATTTCCTTCTATATTTTATTTACATATCATAAATTGATTTTATTTTCTTAGGTGTTTTACCTTGAACTGAATCTCTTATCGAACTTAATTTATGATCTTTCCAACTCTCATCGTACTTATCATCTTTATGTCCTTTAGTTTCTACAGCATGTTTCTCATTAGCTTTTGAACTAGCTTTACTAGCAATTTCATCTAAATCTAAATAAGATTGTTTAATCTTTTGCTTAAGATACATATAGAATTGATCTATATATTGATCTTGGAATAATAATCTTTTATTTTTCTTTAATGATTCGGCTAACTCATCTATACTAAGAAGAACTTTTCCTACCTTATACATTAAATCTTCTGCATCATCAGATGATTGTTGAAGAGTATTAAAGACAGTATAATCTTTTCTTTTACTAGCTACCTTAATTCTTTCTAGAATTTCTACATTACTAATCTCTACTTCGATAGCAGTTTTTGCATAACCTCTAATTAAAGCAAAAATATGATCATAAGTACATTTTCTAAATTCAAAGAAACTTCTTTGGAAATTAGGATTATCGGCATCCATTGAGAATAAGAAACCTAATAAACCATCCCCAGCATCCTGAGGATTTCCAATACCAGTCATTCTAGCTCTTTGGAAAGTATTTCCAATCATATGAACGAACTTAACCAACCCAGTTTTACCTTGCTCGGTAGCAGATGGAACTTTAGCATTCTTCATCCAACAATCATTTACAATTTTTTCTCTAATACTTTTATCCTGAGATACTTGTTTTAAGAAATCTTTTACTTCTGTAGAATCAATTTCATTTACTTTCTTAAGGATACCACCTACTTCAGCATAGCTTCCAAATAGTAATTCTCCAATATTTTGACAAGGTCCAACTAATTCCATAAATTGTTTAATTTTACCTTTACCACTTGTTCCAAGATATTTGTATTTTAAATTCTCAGAAGCAACTACCATAAATGGACTATAAAAAAGAACTACTAAACCTAGTACTAATTCTTTAAGTGCTCTAGCAGTTCCAGTTACTGTTCCTACTAATTGATCTATTGTAGTTTGAATACCATTTGCAACTCCTTGAGCTACTCCAGCAACTACTCCAGTTGGAGAATTATCTAAACTTTCTTGAAGTTCATGAAATTTTAATGTTCTAGCCATCATAATATCTTCTGTTATTTCTTTTCTTTTATCTCGAGGTAAAAAATCTAAAATGAAGTTTTCTATTAAAAATTTAGCAGTAGTTTCTAATTTAACTTGATCAGAAAAAGTTTGATGATATTCAGTTCCTTCTTCTATACATTGAATCTTATTCTTATCTATATGTAATTGAAAATTTTCATAAATTGGAATAATTGTTTTATTATAGAAATAATCTTTAACATAAGCAACTCTTTGAGAACTATCCTCTTCTAAGAAACTTAGGTAACCATCTTCTTTATCCATAAAGAATTCTTCGAATAATTTATCAGTATCTAAATTATAATTTAGATCTTCGAATATTAATTCTTCTTTACTAATCATTTTATTATATTCATATTTTACTGTATTTTCAAATAATCTTTTATTATCTGGATTTACATTAACACTTGTTAATTTCATTTTAATAACCTTCTTTTTTTAATTCTTCTTCTATTGAATTCAGAAATAATTTCTGAGCTTCTGGATCAAATGGTTGTTCTCCTTCTCCTTCTATTTGAGGAGCTTTTCCAGATAATAAATCCTGGATATTAACCATTAAATCACCAATACTATTTTCAGCTTGTTTTTCTTCTTTCTGAAGACTAACAATTTTAACTCTATTTGTAATCTTTTTCTCTATAATACTAATAAGAACATTTCTATATTTTAATATCATATCTTCGTACTTAATAATAATATCTTTAACTAAACCTAAATTTTCTATCTGTTTCATTAGATTGGATTGAGTTTGACCCATCCATTTAAAATTATCCGCGGGAATATTAAGTAATGTGGCATTCGTTCTAGATATAATAGAATCGATCATTCTTTCTTTTAATTCTAAATCAACTAATTTGATTTCTAATTCATTTATTTTAGCTTGAACTTCTGTTTGCTCCCGTACTATTTCTTCTTTATAATCATGATAGTTTATTTCAACATCATTTGGTACAATTTCTATTGCCATTTATTTTCCTTTTTAGTATAATTCTTTTTCTAATATATTATTTATTTTTTTTATATCTTTATAGGATATTCTAATAAGTTTAATATTATTATCTTTACAATAATTATTCTTATATATGTCTCTTTCTTTCGTTTGTATAAAACCTTCTTTTCCTCCAAAAAAATCTACTGGTTGGAAATGTTGAATACCATCGAATTCGATAATAGTGTTATATTCTTCTAAATAAAAATCAAAACGTTGATTATTTGATAATTTATATTCTTGTTTAAAAGAAATATTATTTTCTTCTAAGTAATGTCTAATAATAGTTTCTCCTTTTGATTCTTTACAATTTGGACAACCCTGCCCTGATTTATGAGCATTTGGAGTTTTTCGAAAAACTCCATGTTCTGGACAAATAATATCTATTTTAGTATTACTATTTTTATATTTTACTTTTGAATAATCATATTTATTCTTATGTATTTTATTAAATTCTTCTATATGTTTAATTATTTTTTCTTTCGATATTGTATATTTTCTGCATTTATTACAACCATATCCTAATTTATGAGACATAGGTAATTGAGAAAAAACTCCATGTTCTGGACAAATAATATCTATTTTAGTACTAATATTTTTATATTTTACTTTTGAATAATCATATTTATTCTTATGTATTTTATTAAATTCTTTTTGTAAATTATCAAAAGATATAATTCTCTTTTTACTTCCTTTTTTTATTCCACAATTTTTACATCCATTTGGACGTTTATGATCGGAAGGAGTTTGATAAAATAAACCATGTTCTGGACAAATTATTGGTATCTTTTTTAAATACCCTTTCCAAGTAAATATATTTACCTTCGAGTAATTATATTTATTATTATGTATTTTATTAAAATCTTCTATATGTTCTATTAAAGTTTTTTTCATTATTCCTCCTTATTAGCCATTAGTTACTAATAAAGATGTAACTCTAATTCTTCTTTCTTAAAGTTAGTTCCTGTCCAATAAAGACGTCTAGAACTTTCGTTAGGAATAAAGAACCCTTTCATAAAAGCCATAGGATTCATTATCATATGTGCTATCTGCTTATAGAATCTTCCTGGATAAATATCATTATTACTATTACCTATAATCATAATAGTAAGATATTGTTCGTATCCTTTAAATCCACTTTTATAATTAAATGGTCTAGTATTCATTACAAAAGGCTGTTCGCCCTCTACTAATTCTACTATATAATGCCACGGTAAAAATAAATCCCTAGGATTACCTCCATAATGTTGAGTAAAATAAGTTTTTAATTTACCAGAATTAAATTTAAGGCTATCGACTTCAAATTCTTTTACTGGAAAATATTTATTATTAAAACTATCCATTATAATCCAACCTTTCGGTTTTGTCAATATCATGTTAGTTCTTTTAAAAGAATTTTCCATGTATTGTTCGTAGTTTCTATTACTTTTACCGAAGTTTATTTCGTCTTTAGTTAAACTAGCTCCCATACTTTTCCTTTTGAATATTTTATTATAAAGGTTTGTTATAGCTTACAAACTCCTGTCTTTTTTTACGGACAGGAATATCCCCGAAGGGATTTACCTTATAGTTCACCACCTTGAGTTAAAACGACCTCTTTCATAGCAGTTAATTTTGGGAGAATTCCTAAAGCATCTAATACATTATGAATTAATTGGGCTAAAATAGTATTGATATTACTTCTAGTACTATCTATATATTGAATAGCATCCAATGCCATCGGTATCGAAATACTAATACAATAAAGAGTTCTGGCCTTTAATGTTCTAGTATCTTCCGCATCATTTCCTTCTGTACTTAATGTTAAAAAAGAAAAATTGCTCGCTCCTTCATTTCTAATCATATCAGCATCTTGTGGATCAGAATAAAATACCATATTAATAGCTGATATTACTTTCATACCTAAATATAATTCATCATAGAAGCCTTGAAAAGTATCTAATATTAAATTTAGATCTTCAAACCCTTCTAATAAGGCAGCTTGATATTCTTGAAAATGATTATTAAAAGCTGGAAAAGTTTCGCCAGCGTATTCGTATTCATTATATAATCCAAAATGGATAGCCTCTAATTGCTCGCAAGTACTTCTATAAGATGGAGGATTAGTTCTAGTATCTAATATAATATAATTTCGGAAAGCGTCTAATGATTCTTTAAATTCTTTATATATATTATCAAAGTATCCCATAATAGTTCCACTTTTAATAGTTCCTTGTAATTGCATCAAGAATCTAAATAATGTTAGATAAGAACATTCATACTTCTCCATCTGTCTCGCCATACTATAATTATTTAAAAAATTATCGGCCCCTGTATCTAATACATCTACTAACTTAGCAAATATTCCAGCAGTACTTGTAAATGATGGAACGTCAGAAGTTCTCATGTTATCCAAATACATACTATCCATTCCAGCCGTTAAATCTCCTAATAAAGTAGGAAGTTTATCTTTGAATTGTTCTTTAAAGAAAGCATATGTATCCTGATGTAAACATTCACCGTTATTATTATCGGCTACATAAGTATCTATATCTTGAAATAAACTATTGTATTGATTATTAAAATTATTAAAATTTTCAGTATATAATTTTACGTGTCCAATGATAGGCCAATCATTCCCTTTTGATATCGGTATAACATTGGCTTGATTCTCAACACTATAAAAATTTATCATTTAATTCCTTTCCTCAATTCTCCATTTTGTAATTTCATGTCGTGAAAAAAATGGAATAGCTGGAGCACTATACTAAGCTATAGCTATCTTAAGCTAAGCTATTTAATTTAAAGACTAATATCCTGAGGATTTCCTCCAGTAATTATACCAGAAGTTACTAATGGTCCTAAAACTGAATCTCCTAATCTTGCTACCGGTTGACCAGCACTTAATTCATTTGGAGTACCAAATACTATTTGAGCTGGTCCAATAGGGAATGAAGCGAAATCACCTAATCTTGCTACCGGAGTACTACCACTTAAATGTTGTGGGTCTCCACTAGTAATTATACCATTGCAGGGTTGTGGGCCTGGTCCTGATGGCGGAGGTTACGGTGGCCACATACATATTCCGAAACAAGGGTCTCCTATTCTAGCTACAGTACTCATTTTAATTCCTTTAATTTATTATCTAAAATTTCTTTTATTAACTTAAACTTAGTAAAAGGGATACGGATTAAATCTATACCTTCGTGTTTACAATAATTATTTTTAATCTCGTCTCTCTTTTGGACTTCGCTCAAGGGTTCCCAACAAGCTACTTCTTCGAAGTGTTGTCGACCATCATATTCTATACAGAGATTATATTCTTCTAAATAAAAATCGAATCTATATAGACCTAATTTAGAGAAGCTATATTCTTGTTTAAAAGAAATTTTATTCTCTTCTAAATAAGTTCTAACTCTAGCTTCTCCTTTACTTTCGCAGCATTTTGGGCAGCCACATCCATTTTTATGATCAGATGCTCTTTGCCAAAAACTTCCGTGTTCTGGACAAATAATTTGTACCTTGGAAGTGCTATTTTTATATATTACCATCGAGTAATCGTATCTATTACCATGAACTTCTATGCATTTATTTATGAAATCGTCCTGGTTATGAGTATTCGCAGGGCGATGTCCTTTTTTAAAAGTATAATCACTGATAGGATTACAACCTCTACACCCACCCTTTCCAGATAAATGAAGATCCGGTCTTTGCCAAAAACTCCCATGTTCTGGACAGAAGATTTCTATTTTTTTCTTAGAATGAATATAACTATCTTTATTATAAGAGAATTTATCTTTATGAATACGTTCCGCTTTTTTAAAATAGTTATTTCTTCTTATTTGAATAGACAAATTATAAAGCCTCTGAAAGTTCTAAATCTTCTTCTTCAATATACTCCATAAAAGTTTGAACTATCATTTCTGCTGTCTCTACCCTAAAAGTAACCCTCTCTATTGGTATTTCATTATCCGAAGAAATTTTACATTCCTCTAAAAATTCTTCTTCGGTCATAATCTTATCGATCATTATTTATTCCTTTTTTAATTAAATAGCTAATAATAGTTTAGCTTAGTATAGTGAGCTAGCTATTAGCTAATTCTATGAAATTCCAGAGAGTAAGTACTCATCTAACACAGGCCATTGATTTTCAAAATTATTATTAATAATTAAATCAGTTTGGAAATTATCGTAAAGAATAATAGGACCGCTTAAACAATCAAAAATATTTTGATGTTCTTTCTTATCCCAAATATACTCTGCAAAAATATTAAGTAATCTAAATTCTTTTTTATTAGCTACTTCTAAATCGGTGTCTAACTGAAATTCTTCCGAGAATGTTTCAGTTGTATAAATTCCATCTATATCTTTAGTTTTAATTTTTACATCTAAATAAAACTTTTGAAGTTCGGCTGAGTATCTAAACGTTACCATATTCCATAGTTGAGGAATAATATTAAAGAACATTCGATAATGAAAACCATGAAATTGAATATTAAATTCATATGTGCTTTCATCATACCAAAAATAATTCTCATTAATATTATCAGATATAATCATTTGTCTCTTTTTATATCGAAAATCCTCTGGATTATCTAACCTTCTATTTTTATTAATCCATACGCTAATAGTAAAAGATTTTTTCAAGAAGAAATCTTTACAGAAAATATCATCTATGAATCCATGATTCATAAAAGTATAATTATTAGTCAATCTATCTTCTAATTTCCAATCTCCTCTCATACTAATAGCATTAGTAATATTCTTATAAGGATAAACTTTATTAAATTTAATTCTACTAAGAGCTTGATTAGAAATAGAATCTCCTGGATTATAGAAATCGTAAAAAGCTAATGCCCCATAAATTTCATTCATAAATGAATTTTGACGATTATAATTTCGAACTGAATCGGAACCATCTAAAGTTAAATGAACATCGTGAAATTTTCCACAGAAATGTTTTAACCCAGCTTTATCTGTACCTAAATAAAACATACCAGTATCTATACCAGCAACTGCTTCGGCCTGATAGACTTCATCTTTAAATTCTCTTTGTAATTCTATTTTATGATTATTAAATCTTCTAGAATACATAAGAGTATATTTAATACCTGGTAGAATTCTGGCGCCAGGGTTCTCAACTATATCAATTTTTAATTCAGGATTTAATGTAGAAATATTAGGTTTAAAACCACTTGGGGTATTTGGAATTTCTAATCCAGGTATATCTGTAATGAATTTATCAAAATTAAGTACTCGTAATTCTCCATTGACTATTTGAATAATAATATTTAATTCTTTATTAATAACAAGTACTGGAATACCGTATTGTACCAACTCAACATCATCAAGCATATCTTTAATTACTTCAACGTTTTCTTCTGCAGTATCTGGATCAATAGCCGTATTATTTCCAATAAGTTCTAATTGTCGATCTACTACCGCAGTTAAACTATTAGTTATATTATTAACATCAAGGGTAGTTACATTAGTTTGTACTTCCGCTGTAGTTAAAGCATCTTTAACGATATCTTGATAAGGGCCTTCTGGAATATGACATACTGCTGGTTCGGTACTAGTATCCAATGGATTATCTGCACTAGGAATTACTAAACCATTTAATATATTGGCAGTAAGTTCGGCGGCTGGATCCGTACTATTAGGACAACTAAAAGGCTGTTCGGATAATTGAGTTTGAATAGTTTCAATTACATTTCCTTCAGTATCTCTAATCTCAGTAGTCATTAAATTAGCTTCTTCTAATTCTAATTGTTCTTCTGTAGTTAATTCTGGACAACTTACTTGGTTTAATGGATTGGCTTTTAACTCTTCTAGGTTATCCATAATATTAACGGAATTCTGCATTTCATTTAATACATTAGTACCAGTTAATTGTTTAATGGCTTCTATATTAGCTAAGTCAGATACTTTTCCATCAAATCCAAATTCTGTTAAATCTAATTGAGATATAGTGTCTGCTGATAAATCGGTTTTATTAATACTAAGAGGTTGATCAGCGTAATAGGATACTGGGTTCAATTCAAAAGTAATAAAAATACTAAATCTATCTATATATTGAGCGGTACTAAATATAGCTCCAGGATATGGAAAGGATCTCATATCTTCTATTTCTGGAACAATATTAAATATTTCTGCTGGTACTACTATAGCATCTGTTATAATATTGGGCATTGTTTCTCCTTTATTTTTATAAGGTTTAGTTCTTCGTTAATCTGGGACAGGAAAATCCCCGAAGGGATTTAATTATTTTACTTATTTACTTCTCTTAATTCTACTAATAAATTATTTTCATTTCTAATAGCGGAAACCACGGAAATATTATTCTGTTCTAATTCTTTAAGTGTTCTAAATTCAAATGGTAATTGAATTCTAGTTCTTACAGTAGTAAGTACATAAGCAAACGGGGATCCGATAAATGCTTTATTTATTTTAGCTACTTTACACCATTCTAATTTTTGAAGGTCTTTAAATTTTTGTGCCATTTGCTTACCATTTAATTGAGGAAATGTATCTATTAATAAATAAATATCAAAACCATCTTCAAATAATTTAAGTACGTCTTTCTTTTGATAACTTCCTGGAAAATACATTTTCTTCCCAATTTGAATACTTTCTATCTCATCTTGGTAATCTAAATAAATACTTCCTGGTCCATCGTAAACTTCAGAAGATAATAATTCATTTGTCTTAGTATCAATTAAATGATAACCAGTATCCATTTCAGTTGCACTAATAGCAAACTCTACTTTAAGTAACTTGTACTTAATTCCACCAATAAAAACTTTAACTTTTTTATAGTCTAGTTCTTTAGCAATTCTTTTATTAAAAGAAGATGAACATAATTTGTCTTCTTCAAATATAATTTTTTCCATAGGTATTCCTTTTATTTTTATAATTTTTAGTTCTTATGAATTTGAGCGACAGGAATATTTAGATAAGGTTTATCCTTATCTAAATATAGGTTGAACTATCGATTAGATAGTACTTCCATCAACTCCACCATCAATACCAGATGCGTCTTCAACATAAATATATGTAGCAGAAGCTTCGTTTGTATCATACATGTTAGAAGTTTCAACGTCTAAGATGAAAACTTTACCTGTAGCATCCGCTGGATCTGGATTAGCAGTAACTCTATCTGTAATCATGTATCCATTTTCTGTATACTCAACTTCGATAACACCACCAAAGATAACACCATTTTTAGGTACTTCAGTAAATGTTACTTTATCTCCTGATACAACAACTGTATCGAAAATTGGAACAGATCCACCTAATCTAATAGCTTCTGAAATTTCAGAAGTACTCATTACGTCAAGATTAATTCTTGCAGCAGGTACATCAGCGACGTCGGCTAAGTTCATAGATTTAGCTAATTTTTCTGTATCAGCATATGCTTTAGCATCAAAAAGAGCTTTCTCAACTGAACCAGCAACTGTATAATCACCTTCGATTACGTCAAGTCTAGAATCTTGGATAGCATCCGCAGCACCTGTTGTTCCACCTAAGTTATCAATTTGAGTTTGAAGATTTGTATCTCCATTTTCTCTAGCAGTAACCTCGGCAGCTAATGCAGCATTTAAAGTTGCATCTTCAGCAGTACTTCTAGTAACTTCGTCAGTAATAAGTTGAGTATGAGCAGCATCAGCAGCAACTCTATCAGCAATTTCATTAGCTAATGCAGTAGTAAGAACACCTTCAGCTGCAACAGCTCTAGCTTCTTCTCCGTTAACTAATTGAGAAATTTCTGTAAAGTCAGCAAACTTAATAAATCCACCAGTATATCCTACAGGTTGGTAATCGCCCGCACTTGTAGAAGTATATACATAGGCATCATTTTGAGATGTTACTGAGTAAGCAAAACCATCAACTTGAGCCGATTCATCCAAACCATCTAAGTCAGATACATTTTCAACAGAACCTTTCCATAATGTACCAGCAGTCATACCAGCTTCAATAATATCAAGTCTTCCATCAATAGCTAAATCTTCATTAGTTCTATTAGTAGCCTCTTGAGAAATTAACCCCTCAACTCTAGTAATTTCAGAAATTCTAGTACCTACTTCAGAAGTAATAGCAGCGCCATTTGCTTGTTCCGCTGTAGTTGCTCTAGCAATTTCATCTGCTAATGCAGTTTGAAGAGCAGCAGTATCTCCACCACTTGCAGTTTCTAGTAAATTAATTTGATTTTGAAGATTTAAATCTCCAGCAGTTCTATCATTAATTTCTGTATCAATTCTAGTATTTACAGCAGAAAGAGAAGTATCTTTGAAAGCTTTTTCATTGATAGCATCTTGATGCAATTCATTGATACTATTAACTAATGACGTCTTGTTCTCAGTAACTAAGTTACCTAATGAACCTTCAACACCTTGGGCTCTTGCAGCTTCAGCAGCAATGTCTGAACCTAATTGAGCTTCAGCAGCTTGCGCTCTTGCAACTTCTGTACTAGTCGCTAATACCATACCTGCTAGTTCTTGAGTTAAACCAGCAATCGATTTTTTATGTCTAATTTTTAAACCTTGGAATGCCATAAAAATCCTTAATTAAATAAAATCCTTTATATCCTATGGATACCAGTTATTGTCAGGGGGACTATCGAGTCTTTAATAAATTAAAGAACTCTATGAAAATATGTTACCGTAGCTTTCGCTCCATCATATTCAAATGTATTTAAGATCCATTCTCCATCATGAAAAATGATATCGTAATACGCATCATACAAACAACCTAATTCTTCGTCATCATACATAATCTCTATTGTATTATTAACACAATAACTACCAATGTCTTCAGGTATATACTTGCTTATGAATTTGTTACCTACTATAAGAATGTCCCTCTCACAATATGGTACCAATGTTCCAGTACGAGCTAAATCTTCACCACAATCAGCATCGTGATGACCATGTCCGTGACCATGTCCGTAATGGAAATCGCATTCTGGATCTGGAGTTTCTCCACATGTACAATTTATTTCTTTATTATCGTCGCAATCATCATCATCGTCCTGATCATTGTCTCTATAATCGCATAGGATATCGTTATGAACATGCTTATCATGAAAATGATAATTAGTAGTTTGATATTTATCTTCATGATCCTCTTCGTCTCTGTACTCACAAAGTTCATCATCATGAATATGTTTCTTATGAAAATGATATTTAGTTATTTGATATTTATTATTCTTATCATGATATTTATCTTCAACATGCTTAGATTTAGGTGGTTTAGGTGATTTATTTTTGTATATATTAGAATCATCATTATCATCATTATACTTAGATTCTTTTTTCTTTTTTAAATCATGAGATGTATTTAAATAACTATTAAAGTCAGGTAAATTATCTTTATTAAAAATTTGATCATTATCTATTTTTTGTTGAATAATATATTTTAAATCCATTCGATCCAAAATATTCTTATGTGTTAGTTTTATCTTAAATTTCTGTTTCAATTTAGATGGTATAGGGTATTTAACCCTTGCCACCATAAATAATGATCCATCTTCTAGATATAAACCACAGAGATTAGTACTTTTTTTTGCTTTTTCTCTTGGAACTTCACAAGTAAATTCTATTCTATCATTTCCTGTCATAAGACAAGAAGTAATATCACCAGAATACCAATCTTTGAGATCTTTATCTTCAAAGTCTGCATGAATTATTTTTTTATCGGAACTAAATTTGAAATATTTTGGTACTAATTTTTCATCGGTTTTAGTAATCTTATCTATACACCGATTAGTTAATACACTCCCTTCATAAATACTCATAATTTTCCTTTAATTTTATAATATATCTTTGTTGGATACTATTATTAGCCTCTTCTTTCATATAATTATACATCTACATTATCAGTAAGAGTATTATATAATTTATTTAATTTAAATGGTAAGCTAACAGTAGATGGAAAAATTAAATTATTATCAGAATTACTTAATAATTTAAAAGGATTTCCATGTAGTTCTAATTGATTTAAGCTTTGTATATTTCTAGCTAAAGAAACTCCATTTCTAGGAACATAAACTCTACCCGAATCTATATTTTTAAAATAAGAAAAGGGAGTCTGAACTTGAACGGTTACTTTATTACCATCATTTAAAAATATATTATCATTACCCTCTAACCAAGAAACACTAGCTATACCATTCTGAAATGAATTACTACTAAAGGTTCCTTTTACAACATCCCCATTTTTAATAAGACCAGATATAACTGGATAAGTATCATGATTTAAAGTAAAATTTAATCGATAATGATTTAATAGTGTTGGTTCTGGATCGCTTATTACAGTACCAGTATAATCTTTAAAATCAACGAGCTCTGGTACTTGTAAACCATAAGTATATGATTCAGTAATAATTTCACCATTTTGCAATTGTAATAAAAATCGTACATTATGATAACCCTCTCCCGAAATTGTAATATTAGGCGGAGAAGTATATTTAGTATATTCAGTTACAAATACTTTTGATTCTGAACCACCAGCATGTATATACTCGGAATCATCCAGATTATTATATAAAGGATGGTCTCCATAATTAGCTCGTAAGAAACCAACATTAACTGGACTTCTAGTAAAATTTCCTTCGAAGTATGCCCCAAATTGAGTCATAACATAATTCGCTGTACTATAAAAACCAGTAGTACCAGGTCCGTGCCCAGTTCCATGATCAGTAATAAAGAAAATACCATTTCCAGCCTCTCGAAAGGCCCCAAAATTAGAAATAGCTGTATCGGTAATAAGTTGAGAATCAGTATATACAGTACTAAAAAAGATACAAGCAACATATTGATCTAACTCGGTATAAGATGGATCTAAAACACTACCATAACTAGATCTAGTTTTAAAAACTAAATCGTATCCAGCTAAAGAACCTACTCCACTTAAAGTATTATGAAAATTATGAGAACCACCTTGCATAATATTATAACCTGCCCCTGAATCAGCATCTCCAAGAACTAATATTTTTTTATTACCATTGGCTTCTTTTTCTTTATTGGCTATAAATTTTATACCATTATATAAATATTTACATGAGGCATTTAAAGCACTAAATGATGAAGCCGAATTCCAATAGATATCATACCATTTAGGAAAACCACCATCAAAAATTACATTACCCCTACCATCTTGAACAGTAGCAATAAAAGGATTAGGTGGATTTAAAGTATCATAAGCTATATATTTTGCTAAGGTTGGACTATCCCCATTAGTAGTATATATAATACTTTGTACCTCTGGATCTTTTGTCCCAGTTAAGGATAAAGAATTATTTGGATATATACTTGGACCGGGATTTAAATTAATTAATTCACCTGCCATATTAGCTCCAGATTAGAATTTTAAACATTAAAGCCATTTCGTATAAATTATTAACCTTTACTTGAGTTGAAGTAAGACTAATAACTGAAACAGCTTCTGCGTTAATATATCTATTATAAGTTGGACTTCCAGAATCTGGATCAAGAACCATAACATTTACTATAACATTTTCTGGATCTGGAACTGTAATACTATATTCCCCATTACTATTAATAGATTGTTCATATTTAACTTTACTGATATTTGGTGCATCGATCCAAGATCCAATTCCAGGACCACTATTTGTAAGTACCTGTCCTATTGTACCACCAGCTGGTAATGTTTCCCCTTCAAACGTAGCATTAAGTGTTACATCTGAACTACCATCTATAGATACATTTCCTGATAAATCTCCGCTAAGAGTAATTGTTCTAGCATGATCCCATTTACTAGTATCTATATTAGATATCGAGGCTGTATTATCATCTATTAATACAGTATGAGCTTCAATATCTTCCACTGCTTTATATACATTTGAAACCACAATAGTTAATTCTTCCCCACTTGGTACTGTACTTAAGATAGAATTAATAGAGGCAATTTCTTGTATTCTTGCTATATTATTATCATTCTGTAAAGTACCTAAATCAGTAACTGTCGTATCTAATATATTTAATGAATTATTTAGATTATTAATACTAGTTTCAGTTATACTAGTTTTATTATCAACTATAGCTATTTCAGTATCTATATATTCTCTAGTTGATGTATTTCTTAGAATCGCCTTATTATTATTAGTAATAACTGTTTCAGTTAATAAAGTTAATTCTGTTTGTAATGCCCCACCATCATTTGATTCTAATAAAGCAATAGCATTAGTATTATTAATAATGCTTGTTTGTAGATTACTTACGTTAGTATTTAAATTATTAGTAAGAGTAGTTATCTCCGTATTAGTAGAAGCTATTTCATCATTTAAATCATTTCTTAATATATTAATATTCGTATCTAAAGAAGCTTTATTATTATTTAATGTAGTTTCTAAAGAAGTAATAGTTCCGGAATTACTAGATAAAGTAGCCTCTATATTTTCAATATTCTCGGTAATAACCCTGAATTCATCATCAGCCAAATCTTTATTTCCATTAATTAAATTTGTATAATCAATAGTATCCCCACCTGAATTTAATCTAAGTACTTCTATATCGTCAGTAATAATTCTAAGTTTATCGTCTGTATCGGCTATCTCTGCATCAAGATCAGTTCTAAGTCCATTTAATAAATTATCTTCTAAGGTAATTCTAATACTAGAATTACTTTCAATATTATCCATTCTAGTATCTTGTTCAATATCTTTAGTATCTAAAGTATTTTTATTATCCTGAACTACCGTAGTTAATGAATCTATTCTTGAATTTAAAGCAACATCTTCTAATCCTAAATTCGATATATCTCCAGCGTTATTATCTACTTTTATTTCTAAAGTACTTACTGCTGTAGCTATATCGGATGCAATTTCAGCTCGAAGCACTATTATTTCTTCCCGCACTTCATCAAATTTAATATCAGTATTACTTAAATCTATATATTTAAAATCTACTACCGCATCTACATTTTCATATACTAATTGAATTCTGAAGGTTTGTCTTAAATCCGATGGGAATATATTTGGGGCTTTCGCCAACATAAATAATGTACCATCTTCTAAAAATAATCCACATACTGATGTATTTTCTGTAGCTATATCGGGAAGAACGTCACAGACAAATTCTATCGTACTATCATCTATTTTTTGATATAAATTAATATCTTGTTCTATCCAACCAGTAAAATCATCTTCCGTTAGATCAGCATCTAACGATAGATCTTGAGAACTGAATTTGAAATATTTTGGAACAATACTTGATCCAGTTTCAACTAAGGCGTTTAAACCTGCTGTAGTAATTATACTACCTCCTAGTGTGCTCATAGGCATCCTTTCTTTTTTAATATCTTTATATCTTAATTATTTACTTTTGTTTAGCAAAATAGAATACAGACCCCATTCCAGCTGAAAAGATTCCAGTCTTATGAATAATGGTTTGTGTATTTCCAAGCATATTTACTACGGGTGGGGAATATTCCACAGCTCCATAATTTAATGGTTGTACCTTACATCGTACTGGTACAAAATAAACTACATTTAAATCAGAAGTACTTAATCTTTTGTATTTAATAAAAGATAGTTTCATTGTACCAATATCAATTCCATAAATATCCGTTTCTCTCAAAAATATTTCTTTTACAAATAAAGACAGATCCCTATTTATTTCGCTTTGAAATTTTTTAATTAGCTGGTTGCTAGATATAGCTATAGCTATATTATAGAAGTTATCATCCATATAAATATAATAGTTATATTCATTACCTGGATTATCATCTGGTAATTTAGGAGTTCTAATAAATATTTGCTCTTCCCCAATTTTACTAAATTTCGTTTTATTAAGATAGCGTGTTAACCCAGATTGAAACTCTGGTACTAAGGCACTATTCCACGATTCAACTAAACCGTCTTCAAAATAAGGAATATCATAAATATAAATTCTTTCCGAGAATTTATTTAATGGTACTTTATTTAGATTAGGTAATTTAAATTGATTAATAGTTTCTAATAATTTAGTGCTTTTATTTTTTAAATGATTTGGTAAAGAAGATATATTATTTAATTGAAAAGCTGGAATAGGTACTTCTCTAATATAGTAATCATATAAATAAAAACTACTCTCTATCTTTTTTAAATCACATGTTCTATAAAAATAATCTTCTTTATTTTGAAATTTGGTACCAATTTTAATATCTAACTTTTCTAGGGATTTTATGTCCTTATCTATAGTACTTAGATCTATTATAAATTCAGTATCTTTAAATATTCTTTGGATAGTATAACTTCTATCTTCTTTATTTTCTTTATAATATAAAGTCATGAATAACTCTATTTCATCTGGGAAACCACTATCAAAATAACTTCTAGTATCGAATTTCCAAGTTGGAATCCCCTCTTTTATTAATGGTATAAAGTCAACTCTATTAATTCTACCTAGTACTATATCTTTAGTAGGTATTCTTACTTTTTCTAATAAGTTACCTAAAGTCCCAGATGAGTTCTTATTCATCTGAGTAATAGTAGTATCTTTTTCATAAACTAAATCTTCATTAGTAATACTTATTATATTTTTTATATTAATATCCATATTACCTCCTAGTTATTTGGATCTGGTATTAAACCAAGGGCTATCCATGATTCATAATTTGCTGCTACCACAGAAGTAATTAAACCATTACTATTTTCACAATCAAATAAAATAGGAACTGATTTTCTTGCTTGGGAAGTACCCTTTGCTGCTAACTCCTCGGCTGTTTGAGGATTTGGATTTATACCAGGATTAGTAACTGGTACACTAGTAATTAATTGGTCATTAATAGTTTTTGCTATATCTCCTATATCTGAATTGATATTATTATTAATTCCAGGATCTTCCTGACAAAATATAGCATCGGTCGTTATAGTAGTACTTCCATTAAATATCGTTCTTAACTCCGCTTGTATTTCCGTATTCTTTGGAAAGAAATTTGTGCAATCATAAATAAAATATTTTAAATTAGTACTACTATCATACAAAATCTTGTAATGAGATAAATCTATAATTACTGTTGGTAATGGTTGTTTGCCTATTACTTCTTCTGTTGTTGTGGTTGGTAATTGGGCCTGGACTGGTATAGTCTTATCCACTAATTTTATATTTAGAATAGTACTTTCTAACTTTTCTTGAAATGAAACTTTTAAAAATCTTTTATTTCTTTGTAATAATTGGGTATAGGAAGAAGTCTTCTCATCCTGGAGCTGAATAATACTATCACTTTTATTTCCAATAGAAGTAAACCTATTTGTAATAACATGACTAGCATTTAAATTCTGTTGAGTAGCAGTACTCTTAAAACTTTCTGCTTGGATTATACATGACTCTGTTCTTAATAAAGTCAAATCTAAATTATTTATAAGTAAGTCTCCATTATTTAAAGAAATAATGTAAAAATGCTTATCATAATCTACTTCATCTGTTGGATCAAAATTCTGAACCATTTCGGTTAAGTTAATAGCGGAAGCTCCGGATAAATCATCATCTAAATCTTTAAGTACTACATTATTTAAAGTAGCTAATTGATCTTTTTTAAATCTAATTTTAATATTTTGATAATTATATTTAGAAATACTTCTAACAGTATTCAACTTTTCGTCCACGAATTCTGCCACTAGAACATGAGTACTAGCAACATCAATAATAGTATCCTCGTTCTCTTCTGTATCTGGTAATTCAGCCGCTTCATTAGCTAATGCATTATCAATAGCTTTTTTAGCGCATGCATCATATGGATATAAAGCAATTCTATTCTTAATACTTTCCATAAAAGAATCATATGTATCATCTATTTTAGATAATCTTTCTGGCATATAAGCAATCATTAAAAAACATTTTAATTTATATAGAATTAATCTAATAATATTCTTTAACCAATCTGGTATTAAATAATCTATTAACCAAAAGATTAAAGTTTTTAATATCTTCTTTATGGCTGCTAGCAAATAGTTAACTATAAATTGAATAAGTTCGCAAATAATATTACAACCAATAGTTATTTCTGGAGTAAAGGTTACATAAAAAGTATATGCGACATTATCATCTATGGTAGTAAATAAAGTCTTTTTAATTGCCTCATATTTAAAAGTTCTAAGTAATAGTCCTTCTATATTAGTATCATTACTATCACTATCACTAGCATCTGGAAAGGTTATAATACTGAGTAATTTATCATACATAGTACTAATTACAGTTCCAAGATCATAAACGTTTAAAATATTATCGTTCTCATCTGCTATTGGAAAATATAAACCTGGACCAATTACAGAAACGTATTTCTCTATTCTTTTTATATATTTATTAAATACAATATTATCTACTATTATTTCTTGAGCCTCTTTAATATCGGTTACTGTACTTTCGTAAGGAGTACCCTCAAAACTATCTAATATATCAAATCTAATATCTGAAATTCTATATAATAAATCAGTATTATCCGCAGCGTCATATTCACTATCAGTCACTACTTTAATTACTCCACCCGTTTCTATCTGAGAAATCTTTTGACTTAATAATTGTATTACTCCATTCTTTATAGTATTAGCAGCATTAGTACATGTATCAAATTCTTCTTTTAAAAATTCAAATTGTTTATTAAAATATTTTTGAGCAAAACCACCTAAAAGAATTTTTCTTTGTCTAATATAACCATTAATAATAGATTGTTGTTGAGCAACCTCCCCATCTACACTTTCTAGAAATTCATACCCATCAGTACTAGTCTTATCAAATGGATCATTAATAATATCTATTTCTAAATATTTTCCAAAACAATTCCAATGAGCTTCTTGAGCTTCTTCTACTGAAATATCTATTAATTGGGTACTTAAATAACTAAAAGCATCTTCTATAGGTTTATTAATTCTTTTTTTATAATCTTTTATAATTTTATCTAGAACTATTTGAGATTTAGCTTTAGCTTTTTCCCAATTAAGTTTATCTTCTGTTATAGCTTTATTTAATTCTTTAACTACACTAGATTCTTTCTCCTGTAATCTTTGAATAAAATTAGCTATTTTATTATTATTATCTAGTACCGTATCAGTATCCCCTGTCACAGTACTAAACATAGTACTATCAAAAGCTGATATATCTCTATCCATAACTCCTTCTAGGGTACTCTTATTAGTAAAGAAATCAGAAGCATTATCTAAAGCGGATGTATCAAAGGAAGAAGTTTTTAAGGTGGCGTCATCTAAATAAAAATTAAAATCATTAGGAAGTATTTTTTTATAACTAACATTTTGTCCATCTTTCTTCATGTACTCTCGGAACTTACTTACAAAATCAGCGTTATAAACAGCATCCTCATCAAAAGTAATATTCTTATCCATAATTTGAGGGGCATTAGTAAACTCTTTATTATCCCCATAAATATCTTTATATTTAATAGCGAAAGCAGTCTCACCAATTACTTTAGTTAGATCATTTCTAAGTCTAGTATCTCCAGTAGGTAATAATGATATTTCTGTCCAAGGTAACTTAGGAAGTTCTGGCCGAAATTTAAATAATTCTTGAAGACATTGTAATGGTTGATTCTTTTCTGCTGTAGAATAAGCTTCTATTTTTTCTTGTTCTTTTTTACTTAGACTAAAGGTATCTTGAATTAAATCTAAATCAGTTTGAACTCTAGCAATTAAAGCTTTCTCTTGTTCTTTATCCTTTTCATTTTGATCTATCATATCTCCTAAGAAAGCATATACTTTAGGAAGATCAGAATATTTACTTAATGATTGTAAAGCATCTGCCCTATTATCATTAACTTTCTTTTCAAATTCTTTTCTAGCTTCTAAAAAATCTTGTTCGTTTTTAATTTCTGAAATGGCATTATTTATAGTACTCGCGGTAATACCTTTTTCTAAAGTCTGAACTGATTTACTTTGCTTACAGTTAAATAATGTTCTATTGATATCTTTAACTGGATCAATAATTACATCTATTAATTCCCCAGACATAATCTTCTCTGCAAACTTACTGTACTTTTCAATATATGGAAGAATTGGTCTTATCCAGTTAAAATCGAATGGCAACCAAGGATTTCCTGGTATAGGTTTAATTATACAAAAGATAGGTTCGATAGCGGTATATACTTTAGTAATCTGAGTAATTACTTTAAGTATCTCAGACATAAAATTACTTCCTCCACCTCTCTTACAATCATCCCCTGGTCCAACTTTAGGATCTTCAATATTACATCCAGATACATCTGGATGATCTGCTAAGTATCTAAATATAGGAACCATGGTTTTATTATATTGATATGACATATCACAACAACCAGTACTTTGAATAAAGTTAATTAAATTATCATTTAAATCTCTTAATTGTTTACTGAATTCATCCATCTTTTTAAATAAAGTTAAATTAACTCCTGGTACACTTAAGAAGTTAGGTAAATTGAAATCAATCTCAAACATACCTGATATATCAATATGACATTTATAAGTAAAACCATGATCTCCAGCCTCTGATGTAACCGTTGCGGATACATCTGTATTTATATTTAAATAATCAGAATTATTAATATAACCATCTACTTCTTGAGCAGTAATATTAATATAAGAAGTTTTTACATACCCTGTTATATCGTATGAATAATCTCCTTCTGTATTCGAATAATTATTTATTAATTCCATCTTTTTCCTTTTTATTTTATAATAGCTATTAATAGATAGCTGGCTATAGTGAGCTAGTTCTTAGCTAATTATAATTTTTTAATATAGAATTAGGCTCTACCTTAATTCCTCTTAATTTTCTTAATTTTTTATCTGTATCATTTAATTTAGTAATATAATTAGTACCATCATCATTAGCAGGTAACGATCCAAATAAATTATCTGATATACTATTAGAAGGTTCCGCTGAATCAGCAATAGTATTATCAGTCATAACAGCACTTGCTATTGCAGTACCAATATTATCTAAATTAAAAATAGTAGTAGTAGCCATCATAGTAGCTTTCAATCCTAGCATAGTAGCAGTAGTAGCGGATGAAACACTACCAGCGGTACTAGTGGCTATCCCCATTCCTTTAAGATTCATTCCGTCGGAAGCAATTGTCGGAATTGCTTCCGCTTTAAAAGAACTACTTTCAACTGCTAAAGATGTAACTTTATTATCCATTGGACTAAAGAAATTACTCATCCCTAGAACCTGTTGATCAGATATAATACATTGGGAATTTAAAAATAGTTTACTATCTAAAGTAAGATTCATCCCAGCTTTAATATGAGTATCCATAACTCCTTCTAAATGTATAATATTACTATTCATGGCTAGTTTTTGTAAACCAGTTAATTTAGTATTAGTCCCTCTGAGATTTAAAGCTCCTTCTCCTTGAACATTCATAGTTTCTCCATAAAGACTACAAGGTCCAAAGGCACTTACATTTAAGAAATCTTCGGCACAAATTTCTATTCCTTTTTTAGTCATTTTAAAAAAGGTTCTGTTTTCTCCATAAGTAATAGCAAATCCAGTTTCGTTAAATACCATTTGATTCTCGCCAAATCTTACATTAAATCCATTTTCAGATAATTCTAATTTACTAGTAACTATATTTGTATCAGTCTCAGTATTACTTGTTTGCATAGTAATACCATATTGATCCATCATTAAATCTGTTTTACCACCATTTTGAGAAAGATGTATTCTATCTTTATCATCATCAATATATATTTTAGAACCACCCTTAGTTCCAGCTAATAAATAATAACTATCTCTATTAGCATTCTTTGGGCTATCTTTATGTTCTGGAATAACCCCAATAATATAGGCACTTCTACTTTTATCGGCATTATGGAATTTTACAAGTACTCCCAATTCTGATTCAAGAGGAAAATAACTTCCAAACTCTTTATATTGACCATCCGTTTTTTTAATCTTTTGCATATTATTACTATACTCATTAGAAGCCCAAGTATATTGACTAGTCATAGAACCAGTTCCAGAATTATGAAGCTCTGGAATATGTACTGCGTATTTTGAAGGATTTACTTTATCTGTATATGGTAGAATAACTCCAGTGTAAACTCTATCTAACTCATTTACCATATTTACTCCTTTTATTATTTTATATGGTTTAGTTCTAAAGTCCCAGATTACTTAGTTAAAACTACGACAGGAAATCCCCCGAAGGGGATATTTCTATAAGGCTGTAAATTTATTATCTTTAATTTCACCTTTGAATGGAATATGATTAGTAGAATTTTGTCGTCCAATTGTAAAAGTATTACGGAATTTGTCTTTCATACCATCAAAAGTAGTTTTCTCCGCAATTAAATTACCATCAATATATAATTGAGCTAAATTATTATCTACGTTATAAACAACTTTAATATCATAATCAGTACCAGTACTAAAATTAAATAAACCTATTATATTATGACCAGTATTATCTTCGTAATAGAATCGAATTTGGGTACCCCATAGTACACTTACGTTCATATAAGTATTTGAAAATAAAGCCATTTGTTTATCCATAGTATCCATATTAATAGTACTTTCGTATGTAAAATTTTCTCCATGATTATGAGTCATCTCTAAATTGTTAGTTGGATATAAATAAAATGGTAACTCTTCTACTGGTGGAGTACCTTGGTTAAGATTATGTTTAGCTAGCTCTAGAATACCAGCAGCTAAGTTTCCACCAGTAATAGTAATATCCGCAGAACCATTAATTTCCGTAACGACATTTCCACTTTCATCCACTGTTCCAAAAATACTACTAGATACTGTATTTTCTGGTTGTCCAAATCGATAATCAATAATTGTTACTAAAGGAATTTTTGTATCATCTTTTCGAAATAAAGCATCCGCCTTAGCTTGGGCAATATTTACAGCCTCTTCATAAGAGGGTATCGTACTACTAGCCGTAATTGTTAATTCAAAAGTATTTAGCATTTCGTTATCTAACGTTACTAATGAAAAATTACTTAAAGAAATATCTTCTAATATATTACTTCCAGCACCAATTAAAGATTTATTCTCTTGAGTACAACTAGTTAATAATTGTTTATTCTGAACACAATAAGTAGTAACCTTTACTAATTTACTTGGATGCATTCTTTGATATTTTTTAGTCACCTGGTTTAATTTCTGAGATTTAAATTCTTCCGAATTTAAATCATACTCAATGTGTAATATCTTCTTAACGTCTTTTATAGCCATAATAGCTCCTTCGTTTTTAATTATTTTGATATATCTTTGTTCCATCTGTAGTTTTAACTACGACAGGAAATCTTAGCCAGAAGGCTAAGAATTTCTATGCGTCATCAGCTAATTTACCGAAAACTTTATAACTATTTGAACTTGAACTTGCGCTATTAATAGCTGCATTTAGTTTAGCAACTGCGGCGGTAAGAACTTGTTCGTTTGTTTCATCTAATGGGAAACCATCAAAAGAATATTGCATGTTTGGTCTTACAATACTATTATCTGTAATATTACTATCATAAATACTTTTTAAATCATTTCTTGGAAATACACCATCAAAATAATCTACTTTAATAATATCTGATTTTTCATAAACAGTATCAGATTGTCCTACAACTGGCTTAGTTTGGATCACCCAACATTTACCTTTATAAGATTTAGATTGAAAACTATTACTTCCTGATTTAACCATACCACCAGCATATGGATTAATAATATTAGTCCACTTTCTATGGATTCTAAATATTGGAGCTCCCCAGAAATCTTTATATTGAATACTATAATTTCTATCGATAGTTTGACCTGTTACGAACGAACTATCTAATCCACCCATACCTTGAATATCTTCAGTCTTTAATTGTCTATCACCTGGTGGGGTAAAACTTTCTGCTGAACTTAAAAGTAACTTCTGTAAAGTTGCTTTATCTGAACCAGTAGTATCTGAATCTGCATCAAATATTTCTGGTAACTCAAATAGTACATAAAAATAACCTTTAATAAAAGGATTGGCCTTATCAACTAAGTCCGATCCTCCAGTATATCTATTTGTGTAACTACTTGTAACTGCATTGTTAAATGAGATTGCGTTAAATGCCATTTACTTCTCCTTAAATTACTGTAATTGGTATACTAATTGTTTCAATAGTACCGATTGGGTTAACTGTAATACTTACAATTAATTTATTTTCTTCTTCAATAAAGTACACTTGAACTTTAATAGTACTAAAGATACCATCTCTAATATTATCATCAGATACTAAATATTTATCCATGTATTTATTAACTATTTCTTGAACTTTTGAGATTTGGTTATTTAAAGCTTTTACTTGAATAAAGTCTTTAAGTAATCTTGGTAAATCTTTTCTCATTCTATGAATAGGTTTAACTATATTGATTCTAGATAATTTACTTGCTTTTTTATAAGCAGTTAATTGATCAATTTCATACATACCATCAACTTCATCAATGATTGTATTAATTTGAACTTCTCTTAGAACTTCAATATCTTTACTTGTGGCTTGGTAAGATAATTTAATTTTACTATCTGGAATAGTTGCTTTATTCTTATTAGCCGCTGGTTCAGTAATTGAATAATTATCATCGACATCTAAATGAATTAACATTGCTAAATAACTATGAGGAATTTTTATAGTTCCACCAGTAGTTTCATCGTAATGTTCAAGGTTATCTTGTCCACTATAGATAGCAGTATTATATGAGTTAATAATATAATCTTCTCTTCTCTTAGCATAATCTTCTTCTCTAGAAAGACTTGTTCCTAAAGATACAATCGGCATTGAGAAACCTAATTCATCCCCAAGATTACTAATAGCAGTCATTACATCTACATCTTCAGTCCAATCTGGAAGGTAATCAAAATCATATTTTGGATACATAACTTCTCTAATGTCTGGGGTATAATTATAGTAATCTATTAATAATTGTTTAGCATTTTGCTTAGTAGTATCACCTGGACCATATAAGTTAATTCTATTATTAAGAATTAAATTTTCTCCATCAGAACCACTAGATAATTGAAATTTATTTCCAATTAATTTATTATATAATTCATATCTAGGAAAAGAAATTACTTGTTTTACTAAAGCTTCAGAATCATCAATTAATAAATCGTAAAAACCATTTACTCCATTTATTTTAAGAGTACTGAATGAAGAATTATCTCCATAGTAAACTTCTGTTTTAAGAGCTTTATCTTCTATAAAGATTTTATATTTTTTAGTAATTACTTCACCATTACTAGCAGTAGTAACCATACCTAAAAATTCTTCATTCTTACCTTGAACTTGAACAGCTTTTAATTCAAAACCTTCTTCTTTATTAATAATAATTTCATAGTTAGTTCCAGTACTTGTATCTGTAAGTACTAATCTTTCTTGAGAATTTTTAGCACAAATCTCATCTATACTTAATTGATCATATAGTGTTGAAACAACATCTTCTGGAATAGTGGCATCTAAGAAAGTATTATTATTAGCAAATTTTTGATTTACAAATAATTCTTTTGATGTATTCATATCTAAAATTGGAGCTCCAGTTTGAGGATCATCATCAATTAAAGAAAATAAAATACTTCTTGAAACAGATTTTAATCCAATATTGTTATTTTCAAATATATCTGCTCTTAAAAAGTTAAATCTATAATTTAAATCTCCCTCTTCATCAGCATATAATTTTTCTAAATCTGGCGCTGGAGAAAATTGTACAAAAAGACTATCGTAACCATTACCTCTTGCTTTTGCAGTAAGATTAAATACGTTGTTAGTAGCACCTAAAGCACCAGTATCGATTAAATTCTCTTGAGTAATAATTTCATTATTTTCTGAGATACTTACATTACTAAATGTAGCATCATCTGGAAGTAATCTTTTAAAATAAACTTTATTAGTTCTAGTTAAAGCCCCTTTTAAATACTTCATACCTAAACCATATTTTTTATAGTTAGCTGTTCCTAATGTACTATCAACAATAGTAGCATCTGAGAATTCCATCAGATCTTCTTCGCCATATTTACTTAAACCTGAAATAAGAACTGATCTACCAGAACTTGTACTAGCAGTAGTGTGTGTGATATCCAGAACACTTGTAGTGATACCTGGTATATTATAAGTAGCCATATAAGGCCTCCTTTATTTTTTATTTTATTTATTAGATAGGAAAACCTATACTAAAATATTCCATTCAATAGAAATACCATCTTTAAGATCTAAGTACTTATCTAATGTAGTAAATCTTGCAAATAATATTTTATCATCCGTTGGAATACCATCTACATACTTAACCGCATATAATGAAGCTTCATTAAATTTTACTGGTTTTTCAGCTGGTTCTTCTTCTTGAATTAATATATTAAACGTAATAGCAGTAAATTTATTTACAACCTCCTGCCCAGAATTTGTATTAATAGTATGTTCTTCTTGATTGATTACTATACTACCATCAGAATTAATTCTTTTAAGATATCCTGCATCAATATATTTATAGTCATTAGCTGGATCAGAAATTCCACCAACACTAATTTTTACTTTATTAGTTAAATCAATATCGGTATCGAATGGACCTACTGTACTTGGAGGAGTTCCCTCTGTACCACCAGTTCCTATACCAAAATATCTAATTTGATAACTTGTTAAATCATTCCCATCTAAGGCTAAATCCGCTAGCTTTTGAGCTAAGAATTCTCTACCACTTAATACAACTAAGTTTTCTTCCTTTGCTAATACGTTTCCGTTTAAATCAGATACCGTAGGTAAACCGATTATACTTCTTGTTTTTTCTGAAGTACATTCAATTTTCTTTACGTGAGTATTATCTTCTGGAGATAAAACCGAGTTATCTAAATGCATAATATTATGTATTTTACCCATTTCCTTTTTTCCTTTTCCCTTATAGGGTTATTTCTTTTTAGTTCGTTCTATCATTTTCTTGTTCAGTTTAGCTAAAAGTTAAACCATTTATATGTACTACCAAAAACAGTATCATCATTCGAGAGATAAATATCTTTTTTAAGTACTTCAAAATTTTCTAATGGAGTAAGACCAGCGCTGGTCATTCCAGTTTCTCTAGCTAGACGATATTCAAAATCATTTACTGTCATTCCAAGAGTGTAGAAACTTCCCTTTGACCTAGTAATATTTATTCTTTCATTTAAAGAATTATCGTCCGATGTTTTAATTAAAATATCTACTGGCATTTGTTTACTTCTGTTTCTAGAACTTATTTTTTTATCTTCTGTAAATCTCTGTAAAAATGTAGTAAATACTGTATCTTCTCTAATAGAATAATTAGTAAATGTAGAATTGCTTAGCTTAGTTCGATAGCTATCTCTAGTATTTATATCTAGATAAGTCTTCATTAATGAAGACGTACTAACACTATCCTTTATTTGATAATCAGTACTTAATCTAGAGGTAATACTATTCTTAAATATTTCTTTAAATTCTATATTTTCTAGTATTTCTTTCTGACATATAGTTCTAATATCATCTATTCTTGATATAATAATAGACTCTGGTTTTATAAATATTTTCATTTGTCTATTCGATATAAAATGTAAGTGAGGACTAAATTCATTTAATAATAGTTCAGTGCTAAGTAATTCTTCAGTCGCAATAGCATTAAATTTATCTTTTATCTTTACTTTTTGTCCAACCATTGGAGTATAATCCATACTTGCTGGAAAGAAATATTTTACAAATATTTTAAATAAAGGCTGAAAGAAATTTTTAATAAAAAGATTACCTGAGATAATATTTTGAAATAAAGCACTATAATAAGGAGCTATAAACTCATCGTCTTTATCTATTACATTTAAAACAGTTCCATATAATTGAATGTATAAGTCCATGAAATCATCTACTGAGGTACATAATTCTATATTTTTATATATATTTGGATATTCTTCTTTTATGTAATCATCAAGTTGATTAAAATTTTCATATAATTTTTTATTACTTCTATTGCTATTTAATAAAAATTGCCATCTTCTTTTAATAGAACTTATAGCCTTTCTATCATTAGTCTTAACGGTTTTATATTCTCTAAGTATTCCTTCTAATTCTGGAACAGTTCCTTCGTCAAAAATTAAAGTAGTTCCAAAAATTAAAGAGGAAGTACTAAAATCATAATTTCTCTGAGAACTCTCATCCCCTAATCTAATAAGACTTATTTGTAAATATTCTATAATTAATTCTATATCGGTCATATAAATATTTTCAAACGATCCTAACTTACCTAGTATCAATTCAAATCTTTTACCTTGTTGGATAGTATTACTATAAGCTCTGATCCCTTGCATAAAGAAATCCTCGTTATTACTAGTTCCATAACTATCAGCAAAATCTATATAAATCATATTAGTATCTACTGGAAAGAATTGATAATTTTGATATTGACTTAAAGACATTAAATATTTCCCACTAAGATCTATATCAGCACTAGGAAAAAATTTATCCTGTTTCTTATCATCTGTAAGTTTTAATGGCTTTAACATATAGGCCAATTTATTATTCCCAGAATTAACGGGAATCTTAGTTACTGATATATTATAAAAATCTATATTATTATAAAAGGTACTAAATAAATCATTAAATATATTAAAAGTTTCTAACGAACCTTTAGTTTGAAAAAGATACTCTAGATAATAAACTAAATTTCTAGTTAGTAATGGATTTAAATCTTTATAGAATACCTCGTCTATACCATAATTTCTAAATATAGTTGTTACCATTCTATCATTTAATTCATAACGAAAATATTGTTGAACTTCTCTTGGTTGTTCTAAGTATAGATCTTTCATGAATGTTTTTGTAACTTCTTCTAATTGATCTTTTGTATTTAGCTTAGCTAACTGTGGTACCTGAAACAGGTTACCAATAGCCGCGTCTACTTCAAAAGCTTGTAAATCTATCATATATTTCCTTTCTTAATAATAAGCCACACCGTACTGAAACGATATAACATTTGGTAGACCTAAATCTCCAATAATAATTCTTCTTTTCAAAAAGTCATTTATTACTCCATGAGCATTATAACTATTTTTAACATTAATTAAATTAGCCTCTAATATATCTGGATCCCCATCAATTGTACTCCCAGAACATTTCCAAAAATTAAAGAATCTAGTTTTACCTATTCTTCCCTTTTCATCATATTGAGTTAATTCGATTGGTTCCTCAACTATTCCACAATAATATAATTTTTTAATTTTTTTAGTAAGTTCCCATAATTTTAGATACTTTTGATAATTATAAGTTCTTCTTTCGTTTCCAAGATTATCTATAATTTTAAAATCTTTAGTAATAAAATCTTTATCTATAAAAGCAATAGGTATTGTTTCGTCTGTTATTTCTTTTGGTATCCATTCTCCTGGAGCTTCTGGAACTACAACTACAAACTCTTCTCCTAAATCATTAATTTCATTTATAGTATGTTCTGGTATTGGATCTGGGGCTTGAACAGGATTTTCTTCATCAGTATAACCAGCGCCAGCATATATATTATATAAATCTTGTTCTTGGTAAATACAAAATTGAAATAAATTTTCCGAGCCCACTTTTTTTTTACCATCTAAAAATTCATTAAGACTAACATTGGTACTAAAATCAAGTACTGGTTTAAACCCAGTTTTTATTAAAGAACTTAATCTTTTAATAGTATTATTAAATACCATTGGTATCATAAAGGTTCTATTCTCAATATTCTTTGGGTCCATTGGACACGATTTAAATAAGTACTTCCCTTTATCTTTTAAATATAATTCGTCAAAATCTTTAGCTAATTTTTTATTAAAAAAATCTAGGGCAAATTGATTACTCTCCCAACAATCGCTTTTTAGAAATTTATTAAAATGATTACTAAAAAAGAATACTTCATTTATATTTAATTCTTTAATACTCTGTTTAGTAAGTGGGGCACTCCTGAATTGTAAAGTATATAATGGTAATAAACCATGAGAAGTTCTTTGATAACTTACGTCAGATATTTGAAATATTTCTGTTCCATCTGTAATATCATCTTTAGCTCCATAAAAAGTAAATAAGTCTCCAACTGATGGTCTTTCGATACTCATTATACTCATACTACTATGAGTACCAATCCAATTCTCTCCTGCTGGTTCATATGTTAATGGTTGTATTTCTATTACTGGAGTAAACTCATAAATATCATAAGTATTATTTTTATAACTATGATTTATTCCAGTCCCTTTAAATATCTCTTGATTATTATCATCTTCGGAATCTTTTCCATAAGCATTAAATTCTGGAACCTTAATTGAATTAGTATCATCCATATTTGGACTCTTTGGTATATCTATTTTAAAATATTTAATACTTAATTCAGGATTCTGACTATAATTTTGAATATTTCTTTTAGTCGCTCCTAGATAATCTCCGTAAACTTGATATTGATATTCTACAGGATTACTAGTATTTAATTGAGTAGGACTATCTGATATTCCTTTGCCTAGTTGACTTAACATAATTTCTCCTCTAGCTCGGTCTAATTAATAATTGGACAGCTTCCCCAAATATCTCTAATATAATTGATACGGTTAATGTATCTCCACCCGTTCTTCCTTCTTCCGTATATAATTCAATATCTTTTACTTCTAGATTATCTGAGTATAACAATTGTAAATCTGTAAAGAAATCTTTTATTTCCGATTCTAAATAATTAAAACGAACAGATTCATTCTTTACTTGTAAAGCATCTTTAATACTACAAAAATATCCAGAATTAAATGGAATACTTCCTTTTTTAGTACTTATCCAATTTCCAAATATTTCTAATATAAATGATTTAATATTCTTTTTTATTACGAACTTATTTCTATTAAAATCTATATCAGTTAAATTTTGTAAGTAAACTTCTGTATGTTCCGCTTTATCTAATATCCTATGATTATTATAAAAATAAGCTTCTATTAAAGCAATTTTAGTATTATTATCTAAGTATTCTAATTTAACCATTCCTGTATCTAAATTTCTATCTAGATAATAAATTTCCTTTATATTATTTATAGTATTAATTAATTTAGTATTGAATTTATTTAAACCTAATAATTTTTTAGTATTAAAATAATACCCATCTGCTTTTTTTACTAAGAATAGATCCCTCTTAAAAAATAATACCCCAACCTCAATTTTAGTACTAATATCAAAATGACTAAACTCGAACTCATCATTTTCAGAAAATTCTCTTAAAGAAATATATTGGACTAATTCTGGAATAGTAATTAAATCAGTTTTAACTATTAAATATCTGCCTTGTGTAAAATCTCTAAAGAATTCTGGATTTAACGAACTATAAATATTATTTAGTTCTTCTGAGCTTAAATTATCTAACATGAATTTCCTTTATTTTTATTTATATGTTTTAGTTCTTCTTAAAAAACACGTTTTCTGATTTTGGTTTGGAAAAATAAGTAAATAGCTTAGTATAGTATGTAAGCTAATAGCTTAGCTTAAGATAGCTATAGCTTAGTATAGTGCTCCAGCTATTTACTTATTTTTCCAGGAGTTATCTAGTAAAACTACGACAGGAAATCCCCCCGAAGGGGGATTATCTATTTATTTTTTAATTTTTTAATATAATAATATAGCTTAACCGATAACGTATGCAGACCCCGAATTGCTTCCGTTATCGTCATCGCCATAAGCACCAATAACCAACTTAGTACCACTGGCGCCCACACTGAATCCAAACTTGTCATTTTTTGCTCCATCAAAGGCTACTAATTTAGTAGCATTACCACCACTTAAATCAAATGAATAAACTGAACCAGAATTACTTCCTTTATCGTCATCACCATAAGATCCAACAATCGCCTGAGAAGCGCTAATCGATACTGAGTATCCAAAGATATCATTTTTATCTACACTATCTGGAACTAGCTTGAGCCACATTAAGTGCCGACTCGTAGCTATCAATGGTACTATTATTCATAATAGTAATTTCAAAAGTCATAAGCATTTCATTATCTAAATTACTTAATGCTTGTTGAGAAATATGCTTTCTTTCAAGAATATGAGTAGGAGCTCCAATAAATTGAGCATTACCAGGAGTTGTTGAAACAACTAATTCTTTATCTCTAGTACAATAGGTAGTCACTTTAACTAACGACCCATTATACTTTCTTTGAATTTCGTCCGTCATGAAAACCATTTTTTGATCAATGAATTCATCCGAAGTTAAATCATATTCTATATTTAATATTTTTTTGATTGCTTTTACTGACATAAGATTATCCTACTGATTTCATATATTCTATTACCTTATTAACATAAGCATTTCTGTTTACATTATTTTTAAATTCAGCTGCATTAATTACATCAATTAATCCGGTATCAAATGTATTCATATAAGAAAGATTAGTTTCTTCTCCCCATACTATATAACTATTTTTAGTTTCTAGAGGATTGATAGGAATAGTCCAATATTGATCTCTATTAGTAGGAGCGACTTTTAAACTATGATTTGGATAATATTTTGCCCATATATAAGCATTAATTATTTCTATCCCAGTATTAACTGCTGGACCACCATTAATTGAGGTACTATTAATTTCCGCTATATTTGGGATTCTTCCATTTAATTCTTTAACTACATAAGCTAATTCAATATAACTTAAATATGCCGGAGTTTCAAAATCTAACATTAATAATTTATATTCTAATCCATTATCTGCTACTAAAGCATCTGTTTTATAAAAATTAATAGGATTAAAGAAACCTAAATCTCCATTAATATTACCACCAGTAATATTAATAGTAGCAGTTCCATTTAAATATGGTACTACCTTTCCTTCTGGATCTTCTTCCCCAAAAATACTAGCGGAAATAGTTTTATTTGGATTACCCCATCTATAATCAATTACTGTAACTAAAGGAATTTTTGTATCATTCTCTTCAAAAATTTCATCTGCTTTAGCTTGGGCCGCATTAATAGCCGAGGTATAATCTGGAATGGTACTATCGAATGTTAATATTAATTCGTAAGTATTAATCATTTCATTATCTAATGTTACTAAAGATAAACTATTTAAAGCTTGTTGGCTTAATAGTTCAAGAGGTGTGTTTAATCCAATACTTGGTGCTCCCATAAATATCTTACTTTCCTCTGTACAAGAAATAACTAATTGTTTATCCTGTACACATAAAGTGGTTACCTTTACAATTTTATCAGAGTACTTATTTTGAATTCTTTTAGTAACTTCCCCCATTTTTTGGGAGATAAAATCCGTACTACTAAGATCCTTCTCTATATTTAAAACCTTTTTAACTTCTTTTATAGCCATGATAGCTCCTTCGTTTTTAATTATTTTTGATATATCTTTGTTCCGTCTGTCGTTTTAACTACGACAGGAATATTCCCCGAAGGGAATTTAATATAGATAAGGATTTAAGCTTGTTTAGCTACCTTTGATTTTCTGTCATATTCCTTCTCCATTAAAGTGAATATTTTCTCAATCATAAATGTTGGAAAACCCATTAATTCTGTATAGGAAAATGGTATATTAGTAATACTACTATACAGAATATAATTTTCTAACGATTGAGACCAGATTTGCGTTCTTTGCTCTCTATCCGAATAGAAGAACGCTTTTTCGAAAGAATTCGGTTTCAATGTTTATCTTAACATTATTTGTTTTATGACATCTATTACATTTAGATACTTGGTACAATTTAGGCATGTACTTATCAAATATTTCTAAATCTACTGTTTCATAAATTCCATCTTTTACTTTCGCTGGTAAATTATGTAAGAAAGGAAAAATCTCTTTAGTTAAATCAGTTAACTCTTGAGATACTTTACCATTCTCAGCATCTATAATTCTAATACTAGCACAAAAGAATGCTATCGTATCTAATACAGAAAAGGTATTTCCAGTACTATCTAAATTATTCTTTACTTGATTTTCTAACATATCCATAAGTTTAATTCGATCAAACTCTGTTGGTAATTTAAAATCAATTTGTAAAGCTCCATCTAAGAAATGCTGAGTCTCAACATATTCAAAAGGGTCTTCTTTTTTATCCCAAGGCTCTGGTGCACTATCATCATGCCATAATTCTTCTGGTATAACATCTACTGGGTATTCTTCATCACAATGTTCACAAATATGACCAAGAGTTCCTAATTTATTAAATGAACTTAAAGAGAATGCATATATAATTAATGCTTTATCTTGTGGAGTTAATTTCTTTAAAAATGTTTCATAATCTTTTAATTTAGAATCTTCCGAAAGATTTAATTTAGAGAATAATAATTTATTAAAGTTTTTAATAAAAGTAGTAAGCGTAATATTACCAGTTTTTAAAGCCTGCTCTTCATCTCCAGCTAATGGAGTAATTTCAACTTTTTCCCTAAGAATAACTAAGTCAGTTTCCTGAGCATTAATCTTGGCTAATTGAGAAACTTTATCCAATGCGTCCATGAACGCTGGACGCGATTCGTTTCCGAGTAATTCCATTTATATTTTCCTTTTAATTGTTTTTATATAATATTTATAGTAGCTTAACATAGATGTTATCTATGAAATCCTACCTTATCTTTTACTGATTGCCAGCCAATAATACTTGCTGGTACCAACGCGGCTGCTAACATAGTACCATCTTCTTTAAGCTTTTTCGTATCTTCGGGAACACCATTAATTTGATCTTCTCCTTCTTTAGATAAATCAGTGCTTTCAGAAGTATCTTCTGCCATAGAATCATCTAACTTATGTTTTTTTAGATACTCTTGATGAGTAGTTAAAGTTAGCATACCATTGGATGCTAACATACCCTCATTATCGCCTTTATGATCACCACCATTAGTAGCAATCATATCTTCTTGAATAAAACTTAATTGAGAATTATTTAAAATCATAATAATACCTAATAAGAATATCTTGGTTCTGAAGGCAATTGGTTATTCTTTTTAACTTGCGAATGAATAACATGACCAATTCCGGCACCAGCAGCTCCCATTAATCCAGCTCCCATAGCTTTAACACCTGTGTTTGCATCTGGTTGATCTTCCATTCCAGCTAATGTTCCTAAACCAAGAACCCCCGCTCCAGCTATCAACCCCGCATTATTCTTTACATCAGAAGCAACTTTATTAAAATTAATTTTACCAGTCGCAGGAGAAACATAATTCTCATTAAGAAGAACTTGCTTTAAATCAATTTCTTTCGATTCTTGATAACCTTTTACTACGGCACCAGCAGCTCTTTTAGCATCATCTATTAATTCAGTACCCACATTATAAATACCTTTACCGACTTTTATTCCAGTATCTTTTAAATTTTCGCTACCAGTAGTTACACCATTAACTACTCCTTTTGCTCCTTTACCAGCTAGTCTTGCTGGATCTTCTACATCGAAGTGTTGATAACCCTGATAACCTAAATAACCAGTTCCACCTAATATTCCAGTTCCTAATAAAGCGGAACCTAATCTATCTTTATTATTAGCAGATACATCGGCTTGTTGTTTAGAATGTAATCCATAATCTAATTCTGGATTAGCTATATTTTGTATATTTTGCATATATTTTCCTTCCTTTATTTTTTATCATATATAGTATTATATGTTTTGGTACTTAACGCGTTTCCATAATCTTTTCCAAATTTAGAACCTAAATAACCACCACCTAAGAATCCAGCAGCTCCAGCAGCTAAATCCAGGGCTAGAGTAGGTTCGTCCGGATCAGCGTATAATTCCCCAGATTCTAAACCAGCTTTAACCCCAGCACTAGCACCACCAACAGAGCCTAATAATTTATAAGTATTGCTAGTATTGGCTATGTATCTATTTTTTCCACCCATACCATCTATAATTTCTTTTTCATCATTTAAATCAACTAATTTTTCTATTGGTAAATGATTTACCAAAGCATTATGACTTTTACGAGAGGCATGAGTCAATCCATTATTAACACCATTCCCGGCTTGATATAAATGATTTTCTATTATTAAAATAGATCTCTTCATTTTTTTCCCTTTATTAATTCAAACATTCTGGACATCCAATTCCTCGTAAATGATCCATTACTTGTACTTCAAAATCTCCATGTTCTGGACAATTTACAATTACTAAATCTTGAGTACTTTTAAAATAAGTTTTAGCATAACCATATTTTGCATTAAATTTAAGTTTACAATTTCTCTTAAATACATTTAATTGTTTTTGAGTCAATTCCGCAATTACTGCTGGCTTTTCTGGAGTTACTATTTCTTTTTCTTTAGCTTCTCTAATTTTCTTAAAAACTTTTTCAGATGCTTCTTTCATTTCTTTATAATCTTGATCTTTACATTTTTTACTACAATAACTATTTTTAGTAATATCAGAATTAATCCGAGTTAATTCCGTACATTTTGGATTATCGCATTTAAAATTATCTTTAGTTAATTGATTAAGAAAAATATAAACCATTTTCTTATTAGCTAAATTTGTATTTTTAGTATAGTCCCAATCATACCAAGATGTAATTTTCTTTAGTTCGTCTAAAGCTTCTTTAATTTCTGGTTTCTTTTTATTAGCTTTTCTAAGTCTAAGTCCTTCAGTAAAAGCCTCATTTATTTCTTTTGGTAATGTATCATAACTTATCATAATATTCCTTCTTTTATTTTATTTTATTTCTTATTTTTGTTAAATATATAATTTGCGAAAAGTAATTGTTCCTCTTCATTAGAATTGCTTTTCATCATATTTGCTAATTGAGATATTATTTGAATATTTTCTTTAGTATATCCTTTCGAACTATCGATTCTATCTAAGGAAGCAGAATTCTTATCTTTATTTCCAGAATATGTTAATTTAGATTTTAAAATTGGGCAATAGTCTGGCATAATAGAATAAATATCTTCAACTGTAATATTAAAATCTAAATTTTTCTTTTTAGATCTTCCTTTAGCTGATTGTCTCATTTCTCTAGCTTTATAAAGCTTGGGATTATTATTTTTTAATTTCAGTTGGCATTTTTTACTAGAGGAAATAAATTTTTCTTTATTCTTTTTATACTTTTTTCTAGCCTCAATTTTATTTTTTTTATTAATACAAACAGTACACGTATTAATCCAATTTTTTTGATGATATTCTTTCCAATTAATATTAATAATTAAAGGAGTACTGCAATTATTACAAAATTTATCTTTCACGAGAGACTCCTTTTGTTTTTTCATATGTTCTTAGTCCAGCTAAACCTAACATTCCTAAGGTTAATTCCATCAGATTCTCCGAATCTATTTGTGGTACTTTTATTCCCTCTGACCAAACTATAGAACCATCTATTACTGTTTTTACAGCTATCTGATGATCGAAGAAAACCAATCCCCATTCTAATAATGGTTGTCCAATAAAACTATATGCTATTGACATTCCACATACCCAGCCGAGCCAGGGGCGCCAACCAGCTACAAATATTGATTTATGGGCCGCTTCTACTTTATTAACTTCCATTTGACCAGCATTTGCAAGGCGTTCTAATTCTTGTAATTGTAAATCTATCTTAGCTAATTCTACTGGGTCTTCTATTTTTTCTCCAGTAATTGCTTCTCTTAAACCAGTAAATAGTCCACCAATATCCCCTAGACTAAAATCCATTAACGCCATAGCAAATCCTTCTTATTTTATAAGTTTTAGTTCTAAGTAAATTCAACGACAGGAATATTCCCCGAAGGGAATATTTTAATTAGTTTTAAATTTTAAATTACCACTATCATAAATTCTTCTATATCCATTATTTATCATAATTTCTAATGCGCTTTTATCTTTTGAATAGTGCTCAAAATTTATCAATTTATGTTTTTGGAATTTATGTCTACTATATAATTCGGAAGTTCCTTTAAAATAAAACATATTTGGTACAGTAACTTCTTCTTCTTCTAAACCTAGCGTTTTATATATATTCTTATGCTTAAATGCAAATCTTCTATTTGCATACGATATTATTTCACCTGGATGGTATTTTCTAAAATATTTAAATAACCTAGATGCCCCACCTACTACGGTATAATTAATTTTACTACATAAACGTATTAATTCGAAGGGTATAGTTTTATTGAATCTAGGTTTACCAAATGTCATTATTGATACTAAGGTATCATTTAAATATAGACCATATCTAATAGGACCAATAGCTCCAGCACCTTGTATATGATTTTCTTCTAGAAATATTCTAGCATCTAGAATAGATACTTCTTTTATAATGGTTTTTCTGGCATATATTTTATTATTATTTATTTTTAATTTATTTTTAATAATACTTTTCCATATTTCTCGCTTATTATTATCTAACCATTCATTCTCAAAAATATGTAATAAATTTATATTTTTATCTTCGCATAGATTAGTCTTATTTAAATGTCTAGTACTCTGATATTTTAAATCAGCTTGTTTATCAGTAATATTATTTAATCCGTATGAATGATAATAAAGACCATTAAATTCTATAGCCAAATTATATTCTGGTATATAAATATCTAATTCTAGTGGAGTAATAATTTTTCGAGAGTTCGTTATTATTTTTCCAGAGTATATGGATTTAATAAAAGTTAATACTTCTTGTTCTAATTGACTATTACCACCAATCTTTTTCTTATACGAAATTTTTAAATTATTTAATATTTTATGTATTTTTATTATACCAACATTAAAAAATTTAGTAATAGCAATAGTATCTAATATATTATTATGAATAAAGTTATTAGTAATATAATTTTTATTGTTTAAATATTCTATATTTTTAATATTTGGATAATTTATTTTATACGAACATATAGGACAACCCGTTTTATGATTAAGATGTCTAATATACCCCATTTTAAATTTTCCATGTTCTGGACATTCTATATCTAATAATTCTTTATTAAAATCAGTAATATTATCTAAATTTAAATATTTAAATTTTTTATTAAATTTTTTATTTAGATTATTTAATCTAATTGATCTGCTTTTTTCAATTGGTCTCTTTTTAGAATTTCTTTGAGATATAATAATATTATTGCATATTTTACAACCAGTTGGACTATTTAAATGATTAATATATTTCATTTCTTGTTCGCCATGTTCCGGACATATAAATTTAATTATATCACAGTTTCTTTTTATTTCAGAAATATACTTAAATTTATAATTATGTTTTAGATTTATTTTTTGTAATTTATCCATATAATACCTTTTTAAAAAATATCTATTTTAGCTACGACAGGAAATCTTAGATATGGATTCGTCCATATCTAAGTTCCATTTTCCGTACTTTATTACTAGTACTATTTTCCATCAAAGAATTTTATTATTAAATTATAAAGATGTTTAATCCGTTAGGATTAAACATTTACCCAAGCGTCATAACCTTTAAGTCTGATTGTACCAATACCTTCAGATCTAACAATTCCAATCCATGTTCTAGATTTAATGAATGTTCTTCTGATTGAGTTAGTAGTCTCTGTAATGATATATAAAGGCTTAAATAATACTTCAACGATTGAACTTTGGTTCATTGCTGGAGCAACTAATACTAAGTGCATTAAGTCATCATTAATTGCATAAGACTCGATGATTTCAAGTTTATTGAATCCACCAACTGTACCATTAACACCTGATTCACCATTCATTTTCTCAAATTTAATTGCGAATTCTTGTAATGATTTAAGGATAACAGCAACATCAACACCACAAGCTAAGTATTGTACTTCCATATTGTTTGTTTTTCTCATTTTCTCAACTAGAGACATAATAGTAGGAACAATATTTTTAAATACATCTTGAACATTTGAAGGTTTGAATCCGCCTAATTCAGTATACTGTGTAAAGTCAATCTCTTTGTATTGTCCAACACTCATAGCATAAGGAATATTTGATTCTAAAAGATCAGCAATTTCGTAATCTCTATTTAACTTGATTTGTTGTTTAACGAAGTTTTTAAGTTCAGAAATAATATCAAGTTTATAGATCGCAGACCAATCTTGGATCACTTCTTCGATATTTTCAACTTCAAAAGAATCTTCAATATCAGCATTAACATCAATGATGTCTTGTTTTGGAGCTGATTTAACAACACCTCTACCGTTACCGTTACCAAATAATCTAAATTTAACTTCAATGCTTTCACCTGAAACAGCTTTATCACCAACTTCAATAGTAATTACAGACCAAGTTACAGAACCTGATTCAAAGTCTACAGAACCTTGTAATTTATAAACACCACCTGTTACACCTGGAACAAGGAAATCTTCAACTGTAAAGTTACCTCTAGCACCTGCAATAGCAATTACTGGAACATTAACTGTAGTAACAGCAGAACCATCGTCAACTGCAACATCAATACCAGTTACTTTGAAATTTCTTTTAGAAAGTCTGAAATCACCTTTAGCGATATCTAATTCTGTATAAAGATTAGCTGATTGAGAAACTTTAAATTGTTTAAAGTTAGGTCTAACCATTTCAGTAGCTGTTGGGAACATATATTCAGTAACTCCACCTTTTTCATCAATAACTTTAGAAACCCATTTGATTCTAGAGATAGATAAAGTAGGAACATCTGAAGGATAAGTTGTTACAATTTTACTTAATTGAGGCTCAGCATAGATGTTAATTAACATTGGGAATGTAGTTACAGCATAAGCAATTGCTTCTGGAGAACTTAATAAGGCATTATGCTCTTCAAGGAACATTTTTCTTTCTCTATCAAGAACTGGAGTAATTTGCTTAATTGTTGCTTCTTCAAGACCTTTTGTTAACTGAGAAACGTACATTTCAAAGTATGAATCATCGAAAAGAATTTCTGAAGGTGTTCTAGCTTCTTCGAAAAGCGTGCTATGTTCTTTTACGAAAACATCGTAGTTTTCCATAATAAGATTATCTAAAATTTGTGCCATTTGGACTTCCTTTTTTAAATTGGGTAAATACCCGTTATATTTTTTACGAGCTATGCTCTAATGTGCTTCTAATTAAAAAGCGTTTTTGCAAAAACGTTTAAGTAATTAACTTAACGAGTACATAATAAGTTTTATTGTAGTAATGATATTATTATACCATCCTAAGGCGGGATGACTATAAACCCAAACTATTTTAAATAGCATCGGCTATTTAAATATTATGTTTTGCTATGTTTATTCTAGACATTAGTTAGTACTAAAAATAAAGTGTTTTATTTTTGTGGAACCATTTGATCTTCTGGTCTATCTCTTAAAACATTATTTGCCATATAGCCAGAACCAAGAGCTCCTACTGTTCCACCAACAGCCGAGCCAATTAAAGCATTCGCTACACCACTCCCAACAATATCATCAACGGTTTCTGGTTCTCCACCTGCTACTCCAGATAAAAGACCAACTCCAGATCCAATAGTAGATCCAATTACTCCTCCACCTACAGTAGCGGCTGGTACTCCAAAGAATTGTTTAGCGTTTAATTCTTCTAGGATAGTCGATTTATTTACTTCTAATTCTACCTGCATTAATCTACCATCCTAGTATTAATTTCTTTTTTCTCTTCTTTATTTTCATCAGTGATATCTTTTTTATCATCAACTGTTTTTTCAGAAGCGGAATTAAATAATGCACTATCACTTTTACCGGAATGAGTTACATCCGTAAGAGTACTTCCAGCACCAGTTTTTTGATTATGTTTAGCCTCTTCTAACATAGAAGTAGCTTCCAAAATCAAAAGTTGTTTATTTATCTTAAATGTTTGTTCCATCTTAATTTTTCCTTCTTTATTTTAAACGCTTTTAATATCTTTGCCGGATAATTTCTTATCCATTAAATTATCATCGCCAATAGTATGTTTTTTAGTTTTAATTCTATTAGAAGTATCAGTAGCATCTTTAACAATCCCCTCTAATGATTTAGATCGCTTATGCGCTTGTTTTAAAATTCCGCCGGCTACTAAATTATGGGCTAAAGTACTTGTATCTTTATCAGCACTTCTTGGCTTCATACCATGAGCTTTTGCTTCATTTATTCTTTTTTTAGCAGATTGTACTCTAGGAGAACTTCTAATATCTTTAGCTTGTTTAGCAGTAACGTTTCTTTCTGCTTTATCTTTACCATGTGCTGAAACAGCAGATAGATGTTTCTTTCTATCTGCCGTTCCAGGTATAAATTTACCTGGATGATTAACTTTTTTCCCAGAAGTAAAAACTCCTTCTAGAAGTAATTGTTTATTTACCTTTAACTCCATAATTTTCCTTTGAAATTTAGATTAAACTAGTTTAATCATTTTTGGTTTTTTAAAAGATTTTGAAATAAGATAATCTACAGTTTCTTCAATAGGTCCTCTCATACAAATTCCATTAATACATACTTTATCGTTTGGCTTCATTTTTGGTTTAATATCTTGGAATAAGCTTTGTGCTTCTTCAAGTACCATACCACTTTTCGTTTTAGTCATACTTAATTTAAAGTCAGACATTTCTTGAACTAAAGATAACATTAATTCTTTCTCAGAAACTTCTGTACCCTCTTGCAAGAATTCTGTAATTACGGCTGTATCATGACTTGGATTAGCTACAACATCAAATGTTAATGCTTTTAATCCTGATGGAATAACTTCTACTATTCCAGAACCTCTATCAGCCGTTTCTCCAAACGCTCTTAAAGAAAATCCAATTACTGCTCCATCTTTTAATAGATTATATAAATCCATTCCAGCTCTGTTACTTAATGTTTCGCATTCTGCTATAATTTTTCCATCGATAAAATCTAATTTTCTAAAAAGTACACATACGTTACCAAGTAAAATAGTACTACTTCTTTTAAGTTTAGCTTTATTATCACCTTGAGGTTGTGGATGATCCATCTCTCCAAGTAATTTTCTTTCTTGAGCTTTTGCTCTTAATTGTTGAACAACTGCTTGTAATGTAGCTGCTGGGTAAACTCTTTTATTATTATTTACTACTTCGGCTTCTTGTAGAATAGCTCTGAAAATCAATCTCTTTGATTCTCCTGGTAATGCCATTTCTTCTAGAATCTGTACGCTTCCTCTAGTTTCAAAAGCAGCTTCAGATATAATTTGAAACATATTTTTTCCTTTAATTTTATATTTTTTATCTTCTCTTTGTTAGCTATAATTTAAACACATGAAAATAGGATTAAGCCAGGCTTAATCCTAATCTCTATAAATAAATTTAATTTTATTTAACTGTTCTATATTTAAATCCTGAATATCCTGAACTTGTTTTTCAGTTAGGTTAATCTCATCTTCGTCCTGATCAGGTAATGGATTAAATTCATTCATTTTAGAAATACTTTCTTGTAAATCTTCTGGCATAATATCCTTGAACTCGTCTGGAATATTAACTATATCTATATCTGTATTTCCTGCTCCGATAGTTTTTAAAATATCTTTAAAAGGATTAATACCATTCTGTTCCATAATATTAGAACTCTCTTTAAAATCATCTAAGAAATTTTTTAACTTTTTATCTCTAGAGACTATAGTAAAAATCATTTCTTTTTCTTCTTCTAATAGAATAGTGTTCTGAATTTTATTAAGATACATTATAAATATAAATGGTACTTTTTTCATATCAAATAGTACGACTATTTCTAGGTCTTTGTTTAGCATAGATAAAGCCTCTATAAATTTACCAAGAATTTGAAATGTATCATAATCTTCTGGAATTTCCCCTTTTATCAATAACCGGTTTCTTCTAACATCCACATTAAAAGAAACTTCCCCGTACATAGTACCAGTTATTATCGGTTTCATATCATATCATTTATTAAGGTATTAAGATCTTTCTTTGGTCTGTATTTAAGAATTTTATATAGTTTATATACTAATGGACTTCTTTTATTTTGACCAATTAAACCATCTTTAAATTCAATGAAATCTTCATTTGGTAAAGCAATAACTTTCTTTAAGTACTCTAGACTATTTAATTCATATTCATCTAACCCTATAGCATCATTACTTTTATCGGTAAGATATTTAACACCATTATGAATCACAGTTCTAAATAATTCTAAGAATTTTTGTACTAAATGCAATATAGTACTCTCATTTTGAATACAAGATATATTAATAATTCCATCATTAATTTGATAATCATTTAAACCAATATGTTCTTCATCATCTTCCCAATTAATAAGTTTCTCCATAATTACTACAGTATCATCTATCGAAATAAAATTTCTACTTTGTAATCCGTCTCCATGTACTTGAAATTTTTCAAAGTCCATTTTACAATTTCTAATACAATCTAAATTCTTAGTTATAACATCCGTTAATTTAGGAAAAATAAAATCTTTTCTTTGTCCCTTTCCAACTACGTTAAATAGTCTAGTACATACTACTGGGTAATCTGTTTGAGTTAAAAATATATTTTCCGCTGCTAATTTTTGTAATGAATATAATGGTCTAGCTCCTTCAGTTAATACATTAACTAAACTACCTTTTGACTCATCCATTACTGGAATATCCCCATAAGATTCTGAACTCCCCGTAAAAATCATTTTATGTGGAGTTTCTCCTCTTCTAAAAATTTCCCCTTTTATAGCTTCATAAATATTAAAATGTATTTTAAAATCATTAATACTATTATCAATATTAATTAATTCTGGTCCAACGGTACTTGCTAAGTGGAAAATAGTTAATCCATCTAATCCCGTTTTATCTAGGATTACTCTAAGCATTTCTGTTGTTTGATCCAGACTATTTAAATTACATTGATAAGTATTTTGTGGATTATTTAAAGTATCAAATGTATAATCTAATACATGAACTTCATATCCAATTTTCGTTAAATATTTATTTAAAGCCGTCCCTATAAAACCATTCCCTCCAAGTAATAAAACTTTTTTATTACCCATTGGATAAACCTTTTTAGTTTTTTTCGGAGTGCTATTATCAATTAAAGCCTCGTCTATTAATTCAGTTACTAATTCCTGAATCTCTTCTACATTTTCCATTTTTACCTCTTTATTCTTGAATATATATAATATTCTGTTTTTCTGTACTTAATTCTTTTAAAGAAACTTTTTCTTTAAGTACGCCTATTTCAAAATATCTATTTATGCATTTTCTTTTTATTTCTTTCTCTTTTTTAGTTAGAGTTAAAAAATAGTTCCCTGAATTTTGAGGTATTGGACCAATACCATATTGAGAATATTCATTACTTGGTATTACAAAATTTCTAACCTCGTCCCAGTGGTACATCCCACCTTGAGAAGATGGTCTTGCAATAACATCCCCGATATTCTTTACAACTTGATGATCAGTATGAATATCTAGACTATTATATATTAATACATTAATACTATCTTCACTATAAGAATATCCATTGCTGATAAATGTTTCGCATTCTTTTTTTATGGAAGATATATTGTCATGAAATAATAAATCTATTTCATATGCTTCTATAACACAATTACCATTAATTAAATCAGGGGAATCTTCTTTATTATCTTTTAGAAATAAAGTATCCTCCTCTTCATCGTTACTTTTACAATCAAAAATACTTTCTAAATTTTCAATATATACTTCACCTCTTCTTTGAGATATGTATCCATCTTTAGCTAATCCAGCACTACATATATAAGTATTAATATATAATTTATATTCCCCAATATCCGCTTCTTTAATCTCTCTTTGAAGATATCCAAATAAAGATATTTCAATATCATCTAAATGAGCCGCTAGTATATGTATATGTTTATCCATTATAACCTCTTGTTTGTTGTACTTCTGTTCTATCTGGAACTTCCACATTTTTCTGCTGTATAATTTCTTTACTTGGGAGAATTAAACAAGTTAGCATTTCGCCATAACTACAACTAGTATCAATACTTGCCAGATCATCTCTCAATAAAACTTTTTCTTCAGTTAAATTAGGATGATTTACTCTCTCGAACATTCGACTAGGATTATGACCACATATATTAAAGTAATTCTTATCTATATCATTATGAATGGTTCTATTCCAAATCATATTAAATCTATCGTCTTTTGATAAAGCATTTCCTAATTCAAAAAAATAATTACTAGGAGCATGAGTTAATAGAACTTTTCTATTATTAATATTATATTCGTCTGGAAGAATAGCATAATATTTTAAATTCTTAAAAAAATCCATATATTTATTAAATCTATGAGGATTAAATTTTTTTAATAAAGTTAATTCTCTTTCTAAGAAGTATCCACCATTTTGAATCCAAGTATCCCCATAAATATTTTCTAATTCCGGCCCATACCATTTTAATAGCATATCTTCGTGGTTACCTAATAAACAAAGGTATCCTCTTTCTATAATTAAATCAATTATCTTTAAAGAATCATTTCCTCTATCTACTATATCCCCAGTAATAATAACATCTAATCCAATTCCTTTATTAGGTAATTTATCTAATAATGCTACAAACGTGTCATAGCAACCATGTATATCAGTAAAGATATATTTAGGTCTTAATGTACCATCTTCGTTAAATAATTCAAAAAATTTATTAATTCTAATCCCAAAAACCATATTGTATCCTTTGTATTACCTCATTAAAAGGCATCTTTACACTAGGATAATCAAAAACAGTATTCTTGGGTTTTCTAATAAAATTAAATATTTTACCTAATGTAGTTGTTCTGTAATTATCAAAACTAAGTACTTGAACGTCTCCATTTCCTCTTTCGTAATAAGCTTTTAATAATTCCATATCTTTTTCTTGACTTGCTTTATAAAGGGGATACCATTGATAATCATTAACGATTGAGCTAATAACAGTAGGAATATTTAATTGAAGAGATTTACAATCTAAAGCACTAAATAATTCTTTAGCGTAATGACATAATCCTTTATTTATTTCAAATTTATGAATATCGGTTAAATCGTTATTCAATAAAGCCTCTTTAAAATCAGAGTAAACTTCAGTAAAATTTAAATCCGCGTGTACAAAATCCGCTTTAGAATGCTTTACAAATTTATAAACATTTTCAAATGATATCATCATATCTTCGATATAACTTCTTTTATTTTCTTTATCTTGACAATAATTTTTACTAACTATTTCATTACTATAAGTAGGAAAATAAATAACTAAATCAAATTTAGGTCCATTCTTTATTTCTTTCTTAGAGGCAATTCTGTTAACTAGGTTTTCATCATAACATACTATCGTATGCCCAGCAGCTGCTAAGTTATCTTTAATAACTTGACCATGATATGTATATTCTCCAATAAAAAATATTGTTTTTTTAGTACTTTCCATTATTGGGGTACCTCCAAGTATCTGCCCATTAGCTCTCGCTATATTATTCGCTTTGCTCATTCTTTTTCCTTTTATAAGTTTGGTAAATCATATACATTTATTCTATTTTGACCATAAAATATTATATCTAATTCTTGGTTACGACCTAATTTTTTCTCTAGATTTTTTACAGCCTCTTTGGTTAATTTTTTAACTATATTATTTTCTATATTATAAGGAAAGCAAAATCTAGTTTGAATAGTTCCAGTTAATACATAATGATAATTAACACTCTTTTGAATATCTTCTTTAATAGCTTCAAAACTATCTTTAATACCTAAATTTAAAGACATACCATTTGGTTTTTTAAGAATTTTTGGAACTAATGATGTTTCGCAAATTTTATTATGAGTATGTCCGTGACTACCTAAAAAATTATTAGTACATGTATCTAGATAAAGTAATTCGTCTGGATTCATATAATCAAGAAAGTCATCAGTTCCATCCATTTTTAATTTCCTATGGGCTTCCGCCGCTTTAATAACTGATGACTTTGGAGGTATCTCCCTACTCCTTAAAATCCCCGAATTGTAAAAAAATATTTTTTCATTATGAAAAGCACTAAGTAAACTATAATTCATATAATTACTATATAAACCATCATCGAATGTAAAAATATCAGTACTTCTAGAATACTGGGTTAATATGTCCATTACTTCCTGTGTTAATTCATGAATCATAATAGTTCTAGGTTCTGGTAGTTGGGGAGTAACAGAGGTAGGTGGAATATAGGATACGTCGTTTTCGTCGTAAAAGGTATAAGAATCGTTTAATGACATTGTTTTTCCTTTAAAGTTTTTATCTTTAATATATCTAATATAGCTGGAAAAAGATTTTAAAGTTAAAGAATTATAGATAAGGGCCTAAATTCCCTAGAGACGAAATTCCACTCGGTTTAAAAACAGGATAGCTGGAGCACTATACTAAGCTATAGCTATCTTAAGCTAAGCTATTATAAAAGCATAGGCTTTAAAATAAGTAAATTAAAGTATAGATATATTATAATCAGATAAGATGATAGTATTGAAAAATACAATTATTTTATTACGTGGAAAAAACCAAAAAAATGGAAAAATAAAAAAAGGGTAAAAATGGGTAAAAAATTAATTTTATACCGATCAAGAGTCAGAGAATTCTATAAAAAATTTTACGATAAAAATGATGGTGGACATTTAATAGATCATGCTGATGATGTATGTAACCTAGCCTTAGAATTGGCAAAGGAAAATGGATACACTGGAATTATTAATGTAAAAAAAGTTATTCTTAGTTCTTATATCCATGATATATTTACTTGGAAGGATAGAAAACAACATCACTTACTAGCGGGAATGTATATTACAGAAAGAAGAGATGAATTTATAAAAGAATTCACTGATATAAACGATGTACTTAATATGGCGGATGCTGTTAGAAAGCATAGAGCAAGTTATAAAGGGGAAAGAGAAAATTTATTAGAGATTATAATTGCTAGTGCCGATAGAGGTAAACCAGATTTAGATAAAATTATTGATCGTTCGTTAAGTTTTAATTCTAAGTTAGAAGATGATAGTACTAAAATACAATTAGCCTTTGAACATATTAAAGATAAATACGGAACTAACGGATATGTTAATTATCCAGAATTCTATAAAAAGATCTTTAGTAAAGAATTAAAAGAATTTAATAAACAAGTGAATGATTTAACTATAGACCAGATTAATATAAAGGTATAATATGAGTCAACCAGGAATTCTTCAAAAGAAAGGAATAAAAATAGTTATTCGGAATAGTTTATCTAAACCTGATATTCCAGAAGTATCCAAATTACAAAATGAAATTTTTCATTTAAAACAATCTTTAGTATTACAGGATAGATACAGAGAAATGGAGGATGTTAATTATAATAATATTATAGCTAGATATCGTAATATTATTGGAGATTATAAACAGAGAATTGAAATTCTCTTCATTTGTCTATTAATGGCAGTTATAACCTCTATAACATTATATGTTAACTCTTCAAATGATGTTGAAAAAGAAGAGTTACTAACCCAAGTAATTTTTTTAAAAATGGAAAATAAAAAATTAGGTAAACAAGTCCAAAATTATTTAACCCCAACGGAAGAAGATATAAAAAAAATAGTCCAGTCTAAAGCTTCTAAAGAAGATAATGAATTAGAAAGTAACTCTCTAGATTTTATTACTCTAGCGGATTTAGATGAAATAAAAAATCATTATGATAATTTAAAAGTTCATTTAAAAAATGGGGGAATTATTTCGGACGGAGAAGTCCAAATAAAAATAAAAAAAGGGGAAGGTATCTTTATGAGAGGAGTCAATCCTTCTGGATTTAACGATAAGTTCAGGCAAAGTACTACTAAAGGTATAACCTTTTTTATGAATACTTATTTTAAATTAGATATTGATTATTCTAATCAAGAATACATATTTGATTATTTAAGTAAGGTATATAAGTTTAAAGTGGTTAAATAACTTAGTATAGTGAGCTAGCTATTAGCAAAAGATTTAATTTAAAGGAAATAATATGAGAATAGGTATACTAGATAATGGTACTGTAATATGTACGGCTGCTCCATTAAGTGGTTTAGACGATTATAATGAAATTAAGAATCTAAAAGATTTTAAACAGAAATATTGTTTTAGTGATAATATTGATGGTAACTATCAATTAGGTAATGATGATATGTATATACAATGTAATGAAAAAGTAAGAAGAGTTGTTAAGGTTATTGATGGGCATGGAAATATTATTTATAAAAATGAATTACCAGCTTCCGATAATAGACCAAATACATTAGAACTAGATAACATAGAAGGAGAAAAATATGTTAGTTAATTTACCAATAGAATCATTAAAGGCTTTATGCCTACTAAAAGTACCAGGTTATGAAAAACTTCAAGAGGCTGTGGATAATATGGAAAAAGAAATATTATTCTTTGAAGATAGAATTCAATCCATGGAGGCAACTATAGAGAATATAGAAACGGCTAATGTAGTGTGGAACGAAGTACTATCTAAAAGATTAACTGTTTTAAAAAATTGTATGAAAGCTTTAAAAAATAATATTATAGCTAGGACTTTTTTAGAAATAAATCCTCGAGTAGAAGCTCATATTGTTGTAGTTATAAAACATATAGAGAATATTTTTACATTAGAAAGCTTTGTAGAATCTAAAAAATTCAAAAAGGAATTAATTATTATAGATAACTCTATAAAATTTATATATATTAGTGCTAGTAATTATAAAGAAAAGACCTTAGTATGAGTACAGGTACTTGTTATTTATGCAAAAGCAAACAACCAGATTCTAAATTAAATATAGAGGGTTGGATTCATCATAGAACTCCAATCGCATGTTTTGATAAGAGAAGTTGTTCTAGACGTAGAAGAAAATTAAAAAGAAAGAAAGGTAATAAGAATGCTAATAAATGATAATATCCCTAAACTAGTACTTAAAAATCTTTGTAAATTAGATATTCCTGGACTAGAAAATCTTGAGTTAAAAATAAAAGAAAACGATGAACTTTGTCATGCTCTAAATACAAAAGCTGCCAATATAGGGTTGATTTCTAGATATTTAATTAAGAATCCAAAAAATGATAATATTAAAAAATTAAATATGTTACAAAATGAATGTAAATTATTGGGTACGGAATTAAAGTTTCTTCCATTCATGAATGAGTTATCAGTAGAAGATTATGTTTTACTTGAAAATATTCATACGGGAATAGATAGATTAAAAACTTATTATACTAATAAATTTGAGGTGGATGAATTATTAAAGAAACTTGATTCTCAAATATCTTTATTAGTATCATTAATAGCTAAGTTTGTTTTCGAACAATAAAAATTAAATTAAAACGGAGAAAAAAATGAGTAAAATATATCAAATAAATGAGTTAGTGGCTGCTCCTTTCGATACAATAGAAAAGAATCAAGAGAATTTTCAAAAACTTATGGATGCTTTTGAAGCAGAATTTAAGACTGATAGCTTTCAAGAATTCCCAGAAGAAATTAAATTAAATAATCAAGTACAAGTAAACTTTGCTTGTATTTGGAATCTTCCAGGTACTATTGGTAAGAAAGTACTTATTAAAGAAAGAAATGAAAAAATGGCTTTGGTAATGTTTAATACTAGTGATTTTGAACCAGGAGAAGCTAGACCAGAATTAATGAATTGTATTTTTAGATTAGAAGATTTAGATATAGAATTTTCCAAAGATTAAAAAGGATATACTATGGATATAAATAACGAGGATAGGGATTTACCTATTCCTCAAACAAAGAAAGTATTTGTATATGGTACTTTAAAAAGCGACTGTTGTAATAATGCCGTAATGCAAAAATTAGGAGCTGAGTTTTTATATAAAACCGAAACTAAATATGGCCATTTTATGTTTAAATCGAAAAGATATTTTCCTTTTTTACAAAAAGCTCCCTTAGGAGAAGGTAAAATTATTAAAGGGGAAATTTGGGAAGTACCAACTTCTCAAATGGATGAATTAGATTGGTTTGAAGGAGTTCCAGAATTATATACTAGATCTAGAATTCTTGTAAAAGAACCATATTTAGATCAGGTTTTCTTAGCGGTATGTTATATAAAAAGTAATAGACTAACGGAGAATCAATTAAAACATAAAGAATTTATTTCTGAGTGGATAGAGTAAAAGGTAAATTATGACATTAAAAGAAAAAAATATTGCTTTAGAGGATAAGTTATTAGCAGCTACTAATCTATTAAATAGATGTAAGCTAATCATAGATGAAAGTAATAAAGAAGCTTATGATAGAGGAGATTATCCGAATATCACGATCATAGACGATATTACTAAATTTCAAAAAGCTGTTGGTATTGAACCAGAAAGAGAATGTGATCTTTTTTATAAGTACATGAAACATTTAAGTACTCAAAAGGCAAAAAGTAATACTCTTACTAGTGAAAAATATAAAATAGAAATAGTAAATACTGCTATGGGTATAGGTACTAGAAAGTTAGGAAGTTCAGATGGTTTTGCTATTACTGGATTATCTTTTAAAAACTTTCTAACTAACATGAAATTTGAAGTAGAAGAATTCAAAAAAAAATTTAATAAATAAAAAAGGATTTAAAATGGGACGAACGATTGCTATTTATGGCCATTCAACTGATAGTGTAACAAGAGCTCAAAAAGCTCGAGTTATTAAAAATAATAATGATGAATTAGGTTTAGAGACTACTCAGGAAATTATGGATATTATAGAAGAATCTCCGTATATTCCAGAGGTAATTACTGGAGCTGGTAATGGTTGTTTTTCACGTACTATTAATTTAAAAGATTTACCGGATCATATAGATCAAATAGAAGTTCGTACTTCAAATTAGGGGATAAAATGAAACAGAAAATATTTATAGAAACTAACGAATGCGATTATATGACTTATTTTGAATTAGCGGCAGAAGCTATGAAATCAGGTTTATTCCAACATGGAAATAGATTTTTACTTGATACTATGAGAACCCATAATACAACTGCTATGTCGCAAATACATTATATTAAAGAAATATTTCTATCATTTACTAAAACTTTTTATGAACTTATTACTGGTAGCACGTTATCAGAAATAACTATTCTTGGTTTGAGAAGATATATGGAAATTTATATTAATGAAGAAGCAGATAAAAAAATAAAAGAATATCAAGATGATAATATTTCCAATGCATCTGATTTACTTATTGAATACTAAAAAGGAAAAAAATGACAAATATAAATGATTTACAAGAAGCTATAGAAAAACAAGATAGTAAGTTCACGAAAGATATTTTCCTGGCTAAGGATAACTCAGGTGAAATTTATTGTTTAAATATAGATAGTACTAGCGAATATGCTGATTGGTCTAAAATAGAATATGTAGGTATAAAAAAAGCTACTAAAGCAACCGATGATATTCGTAATAAAGTAGTAATTGATTTTAGAAGAAAAAGTGGAGAATATTATGATAATAAGATAGTTCCAGGTACTCTAATGGTAATAACAGTTGGTGTTAGTAATATACAAGAAATAGATATTACAGAAGAAACTAAGATTGAAAAATTAGATAAGGTATATTCTAAGTTAAGCGAAGAAGAAATTAAATACATTAAAAATAAATAAATTAAAATAAAAGGAAAAACGTGTTTAAAAATACATATAAGGAAGTACATAATTTTGAGGAATTTATAGCATTATATAAGTTCAAAGAATATAATCAAAGTACTTCTCCAAAAAAATTATTAAAGCCACTATTACTAAATATATTTATAACTATAACTTTATTGTGTGGTTTATTATATAATTTCGGGGTATTATTAATGATTGAAAGATCACAAGATATTAGTTTAGTATCAAATGGTATTAGCGCTCTTCTATTTTTCGTAATTCTTATAATTTATATTATATTAATAGAAAATTATAACGATAATCAAATACATGAATTCAGAAGAAAGAATTTTGAAAAGTACTTTGAAACAAGTAATGTTGATAATGAGGATATTAGATTCTTATGTAAACAAGCTATTATGGCTAATTGTTTACCTCATGAGTTACAGTTATATATTAAGAATAGTCTTATTATAAAAAAACAACGTAGTTTAGAAGATAAAGATAAGAACTTTATTTTAGAACAAGAATTAAGCTGGTAAGGAGCAAAAAGAATGACACATAGAATTACAAATTATTGTGAGGAGGGTTGTCCTCACTGTATGCAAAATAGTACTGTTTTAGGAGAACATGCGACTTTAGGAATGATAGATAAAATGATAGCATTTTCTAAGTTAAGTCCATTGACTACTACTATTCAAATAACTGGTGGAGAGCCTTTAACTCATCCAGAATTTATTACAATTCTTGATAAATACCTGAAGGCTTTTAAAGGGCCTGATGGAGAATTAACACTACCTATAACAATTATTTCTAATGGGGAGATTTTTCAAAAACCAGCTAAAGACGAATTACAACGAGCTGATTTAAAGAAAATGAAAAAAGAGGTAATTAAAAGATTACGTAATAATGATCATTTACTAATGCAAATTACTACAGTTCCAAAATTATATCCTAATCATAAAAAGAGATATCCTCAAATTGAAAAAGGGTTTAATAAATTAGTAAAGAAGTACGGAGAAGGTTTAGGAATAATAGTATGTAATGATTTACCTAATGGTATTATTCCAGTTGGTAGGGCAAAAGATAATATGAGAAGTATTACTAAACATCAAAAAGAAGCTTTCAGAAAAAGTACTAGTTGTTTTAATATGTATAACGTTCTTAAAGAGATGGACGGAAAACTTTTTAAAGCTATTGATTATATAAAAACTCATAGTATAACAACTTTTTGTAAACCGATGATTACAGAAAAAGGAAGATTAGTATTTGGAGAATATGATAGATGTAGTACTGTTATTGATCTAAGTGAAATCTCGACAGATAATATGAATAAGATGAGAGATATGACAGTCGATATATCTCAGGTACTTGGTCCATGTTCTGGTTGTATTAATAATCCAGAACAACAAGCTATTAATGATACTGTTTTAGGTGATGCTTTTAAAAAACCAGAAAATTATATTCCATTTGCTGGGGCTGATCAAGTAGATCTAAATAAAACTTTCTCATTTTCTGGAGTATGTGGAGATACATCTAAATACACTAAAAAAGAAGAACCTAAAAAAATTTCTTCAGCTGACTTATTTAGACAGGCCGATAAAAAGAAATAGATATGAATATAGATATTGATGTTTTTTGGGACTCTCTAGGAGGTAATAAAAATAACAGATATTATAGAACGGAAACTTGGAATAGTAACTCCAACGAGGATAGTTCTTATGTCGATATCCAAGGTTTATATTATAAATTTGTTAATAAAGAATTAAAAAAATTCAAGAAAGAACAAGAAGAATTAAAAAAGCAAAAATCAAAAAAGCTTTCCATAAAAAAAGGAAAGAATGGATTTAGCTTATCTTAAAAGGAGATGTATGGCGTTTATGGAATTATTAAAAACAATGGAAAGAGAAGTTACTAGAAAAGTAGGTAATCGAGATAAACAATTATTAAAACTTTTAAAACAAGAAAAGTTCACTCGAGAAAATAGAGAAAAAGAACTAGCTAAACCTTTATCAATGATAAAAGGAAATGGTTCTTTTAGTTTAAAATAAAAAGGAGAAACTATGAACAATACAATGGATATTTGTGATAAATTAGATAAAGATCAACTGATAGAAATAGTAAAAAACCCACAATACTTTAAAGATTTATTTACTAAGATTTGTGATGAAAATAATGGATCTGCTCCACTTGGTTGGTGGTTAAGATTCAAAGAAAAATTAGGAGAAGCAACTAAAGTAGATGCTGAGATAATGCCTAATTTTGATGACGATGAATTATTATTACTATTTAATAACTACTATGGAACTTTATTTCAATCAGATATGTTTCATAATGATGGTGTATTAAATAGTGCTGCTTTTGTAGGATTACAATCTAATGTTATGGCCGCTGCTAAATGTAATAGACCAAAAATATTTAAGTTTATATTAGATAATATTTTCGTTACGGATGTAGATTTAGATGGAACTACTTTATTATCTGCTTTACAGCGAAATAATGAATATATTATTCTTTTATTATTAAAGCATTTAGAGATAAATAATAAACAAGAAATCTATGGTTTAAATGGAAGTCTAGGTGGTTTAATACATTCTAGAATAATGCAAGATTTAGAAAGTAGTACTATTTCTCAAGAAGTAAAAGAGGAAATTAGAAAATTAAAATTGGTAAGAGATTATTAATGTCTAATATAGAAGGTATATTAGATAAATTAACATTAATGGATATATTTTTAATCAGTCTTTTTTTAGTAATAATATTTCAATTAATATTATTAAAATATATCCATAATAATATAAGATAAAGGAGATGGTATGTTAGTACCAGGTAAAAGATTAAGAGTAAAATCTTTAGACGGAGATAGTTCCGAACTAGAATATCTAAATACTGATAGTATAGTAATGACTTATGGTAGAGTTTTTTTAAGTACTGTAGGTGTAAGTGATATATTACGTACTGGTGAAAAAGTATTAGATATAGAGGATATAGAAATAGATGTTCCTTCATATGAAATGGATTTACTACTAAGACCAAAAAGTAATAAATCAATAGAGTATTTAAATTTTACAGATTTAAATATATTATATAAGTATATTAGTAATAGAGTAAATTTTGATACTTTTCGAGATTGTATTACAGATACTTATATTATGCCGATCGAACATGATCAGAAATGGGCCGAGTTCCAGCAGAATCCTATTAGGTTTTTAACTAGTAATGGGAACTTTGGAGAAAATATTTTAAATCAATTTAAGAGTCAGATCCAAGAAAAAAACTATAGGGGTTAATATGGATTCTCTGGCTCATTTTAAAGAATACCTTTTTAGAAAAAAGGAATCTTTAGAAAAATTAAAAGGAACGATTAATTTTAAAAACAAAATTGATCTTAGTAGTTATGAAAATGAAATTCTAGAATTAGAAGAATTATTAAACGATATGGAATGGGAAAAAGAAAGAGTAACCGAGCAATTAGAAATAACGGAGACTATGATGGAAGATTCGAAGTTCCATTATAATTTTGCAAGTAATCTAATTAATATGAGAATACTTTCTTTGAATGATGTTGAAAAATATTTTACTAGATTTGGGAATGATTGTGTTCAATTATGTACCTATCATAATGACTATTCTATAGAAGAAATGTTAGGAGTTATGAAATTCTTAAGAAGTTTTATTTCATTTAATGAAACCATCCAAGAATATAACGATTTACATGGAGTTAATATAGGAAGATCTTTTGTTGAGAAAATTAGATATCTTGAATATAAATTAGATAAGCAAAAACTAGGAATATTAGAGTCCCATGATCTTGATCATTTAATGGGGTTTTATAAAAATAGAATGGACAAATATATCAAAACAAGAAAGGAATATTAATGCATCCAAAAGCACCCTTTAGTAAAGAGCAAAATATACTAGACGATACGGGACAGTTCTTTTATGAATATAATTATGGAAAATATCCTGATACTGATGATTATTATTATGGATTAATGGGAGAAACTATATATAGTAGTTCTTCTTCTAATGGTACCACTTTTAATCATCAAGATGAAATGCGAGAGTTGACTACAAATACTTCTTGTACTAAACTAGTTAGAGATGCATTAATAAAAGTTAAAAGAATACAAGTCAAAGCGGAGTATCTAAAAAAAGATATTTGGTTCGCTTATCAATATCAGGATCGAAACGGTTTTAGTAGTATTAGATTAATTAAAGATTTTATTTATAAGGAAGAAGATGGTACTGTTGAAATTAGGAACTATTATTCAACTATTCCAAATAAAATAATATCAGTTAATGATATTATAAAAATGTATTATCCAATTAAACCAGAAAAGGATTATTACGAAGAGAATTCTATGAAGATTATTCTAGAAGCTAAATCTATTATAGAAAAACATAGTAAAGAAATGAGTAATAGAAGTCGTTTAAATGATAAACGATTTGTACAAGTAATTGATTCTTTCTTAGATAAATGTAAAAAGGAAAAATGATGAAGATAGAAATATCTAAAAATAATCGACCAGCAAATAATAAAGATTCTTTTGAATTAACGGATATAGAAGTTCAGGTACTTATTAATAGTTCTAGTATTATTATAAAAGGGACTAGTTATCCGATAATTAAAAAACATTTCGTCAAAGGTGATGAAAATACATCATCTAAATTATTATTAGTAGTGGCGAGCATTAAATAAAAAGGAGAACCAGTGAGAGAAAAATATAAAAAGAAACAATACGATTTAACTGGGCGGTTTGAGTTATATACAGACTCACTTTTTAATCCAGTTCCAAAACCATATTATTATGGATTAGATCATGATACTATATTAGATTATTCTAATATGGATAATGCTTCAGGAGAAGATTTATATCTATTACAAGACGAAATGAGAAATAATGCTATTAACTTTTCTTGTCCTAAAGATGTATTCGATCAATTAGAAATAGTAGATAGAATTTATATGAGAAAAGAATATTTTCGAGAAGATATTTGGTTTTCTTATGCAGCTAAGAATGCTATGGGAATGAAAACAATAGTTCTTATTAAGGAGTTTGAGTACAATGAAGAATTAGGTACTTTAACATTTAATGGTAAAACTGGGACTGGTGTAGTTACTATAAAAATACATGATGTTAAAAAAATGTATAATCCTAGAAGTAGAAAAGTTGATAGTTTTATGGAAGATACTTCTAAAGTTATTCTAGAAGCTAAAACTATTATAGAAAAACATAGTAAAGAAATGAGTAATAGAAGTCGTTTAAATGATAAACGATTTGTACAAGTAATGGATAATTATATTAATACTTATCCAGGAATTAACCAAGTACGACAAACGGTAGCTAAGGATAGTTAGCTTAGTATAGTGAGCTAGCTACCAGTAAATTAAATTAAATTATAAAAGGAAATAACATGATAGAAAAAATTAAACAATTTTTTAGTAACATGAGAAGAACAAGACAAGAAACGTTAAGAACTCAACAAGCTGTTCCACGAAGACAAAGAGAACGAGGAGAACCTATAAACGAAATGGATATAGGAGGAACTCAAGTTAATACTAGAAGACGTGCTTCTAGAAATGGAGGTATTAATGATGGTAGTACTTTAAATATTGGAGGAGAAGGAAATCCAAATTTAGTGGATAATAATCCACAATCAGAAGAACGATATAATTTCATACCTTCTAGAATGTCTCTTTCTAAAAGAATTTATATTAAGGTACTTATGTATTTAATATTAATGAGAAATGTATATAGTGGAATGTTGAATTATACTAGAAGTTTATTTGATCATGATAATGGTATTACCTTTTTAAAAATAATATTAAATGTAATTTTTATGGCTTGTATATTATTTTCTATGTTTGGAATAGTAGCCTATATTATAAATATTTTTATAGATTGGGGATTAGGAGATACTCCTGGCCGAGATTTTAGAAATATGATTTTAAATATATTATTCTTACATTTACCATTATTATATAAAAGACATTACCTTAGATACGGTACAAGAGTATAGAGCTTATTATGAGTAATATATTACAACAGAACGGTACAAGGTATTTGCCTAATAATGTCCAAGATGATGAATACAAAAGGGCTTTATGTTCACCTATACAGGAAATTCGAGTTCATGAGGAACCTATATACGAAAAAATTATTAATAATACCCCAATAACTTATAATGATTTATTAATTCTAAATGACTGTACTAATCCAAGTAAAATGGATTTTACGTGTATGATAGATCTAAATGGAATTTATTTAGTAATGAATCTAAATGCTACTACCACATATAAATTTGTGGATTCCTTAATGATTAGATTATATTTTTTAATGAAATTAAAAATGGCGAACAGACCTAACCCATTTATAAGTCAATTAGATGCTGAGACTATTAAAAAAGAATTAGAGGAATTCTTGAAAAAAAATGATATAGGTATTAATGACTATACACTAGTTCCTGGAGATCTAGAAAAGTTATTAGATGCAAGAAAAGTTGTTATTACGTCCTATAGAATTAAAAATATGTTGACAAAGCATTTCTCTTATGTATTTACACAAGAAAATTTATTGGCAGATTATTCTAGTTTTTCAGATGCCCAAAATTTTCAGGAAGCCGGTCGTTTATTAGATTATAATGATTTTGATAAATTAAAAGGTTTTGGTTTTTTTAAATTTAAAAATGAGGAAGATTTAATTCAAAAACCAGTTATAACTATATTAAAATTTGAAGCAGCACGAAGCTTTAGCTTCCATAGAGAAAAAAAAGGAAAAAAAGATGATGAATAAATTTTTATCAGAATTGGACGAAAGTCAAATTCCAGGAATAGTTAACTCATATGTACTAAGTGGAAATTCAATAGATTCCCTAAAACATATTCCGGAGTTTAGAAAATATATAGAAGATTCAGATCAACCAGAAAGAGCTTCTATTAGATATGGTGTTTTTCAAGAAGGAATTAATTATGGAAATATTAATCCAGGACCTTCTGGTTATATTGAACATGGTTTAGTTGGTTTATTATGTAAATTATTATTAACTAGAAATGATAAAGGAAATGAAGTTTTTGTATCCCAGGTAAATATAGAGCAAATAATATTATCTAATCCAGAGTTATATCTAAATGAAAATACTCTTAAAGAGATTATAAAATTAGCTACTGATACTACAATTTCTTTAACCAGAATGAAAAGAGTTGATGCTTTATTAGAACCTTTAATTGATATTTATTTAGATCAATTAAAGGTTAAATTGGCTATTCAATTTAAAATGGTGGATGTTGTTAAAACTATCTTTTTGGAACCAGAAATACTAGATGATTATTTTAATGAAATTGGGAAAACTGTATTTGATAGAGAAAATATAGTTCTAAATATTGATTCTTTTTCAACTATTCTAGAAACTTATTTTCCAGAGATGAAAAAATATTTTTATAGAGATAGTACGGTTCCAAGTTTTGGAGTTACTGCTTTTAATTTTACATTACCAACTGAAATTACTATTAAAGATATGTTAAAATATTTTTCGGATAATTTAGATTATTTAGTAAATACAAATAATAATCCTTTTACTGATTTAATTAGTACTATATTATATGCAGTAAAAGAGGTTCATTTAACAAATAATTCTTTGGAAATTCAAACAAACTCTAAATTTTATAAAAATATAGATAAGTATAGTGTATCGATGAATGAATATTTATTAAAAAAAATTATTTATAGATCTGAAACAGTAGCAATGGAATTAATTAAAGAACAACCATTGTTAGAACTAGCTTGTACTCAATTTAATTCGGATAAAATATTTGAAAAATTAAAAATTTACCATCATTCAGGAACTCGTTCTAATATGACGAAAAATCAAAATCAAACTAGATATGTTTTGGAAGCTTGTGGTACTAAGGTATATAAATCCAATAACTCTTTTAGAAATTATTTTAATTTAAATTATTTAAGTACGTTTGAGGGTAGTACTCCCTTTGAAGGTTTTTTAAAAGAAACTATAAATATACAAAATCAAAAGATTTTACTGGAATTAGAGTTAACTAGATATTTATATAATAGAGATGGTCGGGTTAATTTAACAAATTGGGAATTCAAAAAAGGTTTCTCTTTAAATATGAAAATAATTATTAATAATTATTTAACTAGTTTAAATAATCTTAAAAAAATATATCCAGAATATACTTCATCTATTGGGATTGATCCAAAAATATCTTCGCAAAATGAAGAAATTATTATTCAGGAATTTATAGTTTATTTAATAGAACAACTAATTGGCCTTATAAATTTAACTGGTAATTCTCGTTATTATTCTAATTCAAATAATAACGAGAATATGGATGGTTTATTATTTACTAAAGAAATCTTAACTACTATAGATGAGACTTATCCCGTATTAGAAACTATTTTAAAGGTACAGGAACGTTTTTCAAATAATATTCCAAGCATATTTAGTAATAGTAATTATAATAATACTATTTATAGTAACGATTATTTATATATTAATAAATCTAGTGCTAGTGTATTATTTATATTAAATTCTTTATTATATAAAAGTTGCGAGGAACTATTAAATACTCCCAAAGAAAAATTTAAAAGAAAAGCTACTCGTACTACAAAAACTAAAGTTATTATAACCTTTAATAAACTTAGAGAAAAGTTAGTAAAAGGAAAGATAAGACATAAATACCAAAGAAATCTTATTGAAAATAGCAATGATTTTCTTAATAGTTTAAATGAATATATAAATGGAGGCACTACTTATATTCCAAGACCTTTATTTATGAAATGTTTAATAGAATTTGAAGATAAATTAAATAGTAAGTTAGTTGACAATTTCCAAAAATATATAAATGAATTAAAAGCATCTGATCAAGAACAATCGTTAAGTGCTTATCAGATAAATGTAATGGCCTTATTGGATAATATTAACCTTAGTAGAGAGTTGGTAAATAATGAAACCCATCTAGAATTATTGCAATTAAAAGATTATTTTATTAATATTACTAATAAGAAAAGAATCAATAAAAACGTATTAAAAAATATTACAGTTAATAATGAAATTTTTACGAAGTTAGAGGCTTTAGTTAATACTGGTTTTAGCGAAATAGAATTCAATAATGAAAATACTTTATTAGATATAAGTTCAGATAAAGCCCAAGAAAGATTTAGTCTGTATTGCGAGAGCTCTAAATTGGCCCTTCCATATTTATTAAATAATATTATTCAAAACGATTCTTTTAGATGTAATATGGATAGTTTCTCGGAGGATACCTTCAATATTATGGGACAAGTGGAAAGTAAAATAAACGATAGTCTTCAATTAGTACATGATATTTGTAATAATATTCTATCTTATAAACTCGGGATTACTAGTTTAGCCCCAGTTAAATTTAATTTATTTGATCATTTACCGGAAGGTTCTTATACTAGATATAAGGAAAGGAAAAATATAAATATTGGGGATGTGACGTACACTATTAATAATACGGTTAATCAAAACCAATTATCTAATGAAAAAAATAATGGTCAGTATACCTTTACTCTTCCAGAAAACTATATTAATAAATATGGTAAAGAAACTACTTTAGTTAATAATAATGGTAGTAAGGTAAGTATTTACTACGATTATTTTTGGGATTATTATAATCATATCCAACCAGTTAATTTATTAACTGGTATTTTAAATAATTTTAAAACATTATTGCCGGACAATTTTTCGGAGGCAATTAAAGATGAGGACACAAAAAAAGAATTAGAATTAAAATATAGTTCTTTTCTTATGTCATTTAGAGTAAATACTAAATTTAGATATAATTTTAATACTGGGGATAATAATTATTATGGAATATCTGCTAATGATAATACTTTCGAAATATACTCAATTAAATTTAAAAAGAATCCAAAAGTTCATCCACATCCATATAAAATGAATTCTGGTGTAAAGATAGAAGAAAATTATAAAACAATATGGAATTTTACAATGGGATTAAAAGAAATATTGCTAAATCAATTAGAGTTATTTAAAGATAATCCTAATAAATTTGGGAATACTATAGTAACTAATTTCATAAGTATTTATAATGAAGATCATTTAAAAAATATTGGGTTAGGTCCGAATACTAAAATAAGTACATGGGTAAAATCATTGTTATGTGATTTATTACCAGATGAGTTATTAAAAGAAGTTCATTATAGTAATATAGTAAAAATTATAAAATTATTTAATTCTTATTCATCTATAATTGAATTCATTTATAATAATACTATCAATAATTTATTAAAACATCCAGAATTTAAAGGAGGACAATTTTTTAAAAATGAATTACTGAGGTTTTTAGATAAAGTATCTACCGAAGATATTTCTATTGATATTGAAAGACCTAGTCTAAGAAAAAATAAGTTTAATAATATTCCGTTCTTAAAAGATATTGACTTACATAGTACATGGAATTCTTCTTTATTAAGAAAAGGAAATGAAATTACTACAGATGAGTTATTAACTGAATATTTCGATGAACTTATTCAGCAATATAAAGATAATAAGATAGAGGGATTTAATGAAAATTTCAAATATTTAATACATACCGTTAAGGTATTAAAGAGATATATGGAATTTGATATTAATATGGAAACAGATTGTTATGGAGAATTAGATATTATTGTTAGTCATAATGAAGTAAGACAATTACCCCCAGAAGAAAAAAAAGAACATTTAAAAGATTATCTTTTATTAAATCATCTTAAAAATTTACAATCTTCCGGTGGAGATGCTTTACCAGTATTATTTAATATAGAAAACATAGAAACCGATAATGAAGTTATTCAAGAAGGACTAGAAAAAATATTCCTAAAAAATAGCTATCATTCTATAATCCCTATAAATAAAGTATTTCCTTATTTAACTTTTAATTAAGGTTTAATATGCCTAAATTAATTGATAAAATTAAAAATAAGATAGGTGATATTGCTGGTAATTTTTTAGAAAATCAGATAAATGCTAGGATTCTTAGAGAAATACCTGAGACTATAGAGGATGATACGTATGAAACGATATCATCCCAATACAGAAAAAAGGAGAAAATTTTGAATGAGATCGATTGGTTAGATGATGCTAGACAGCATTATGACCATCTTCAAAGCGATTTTTTAGCTTATTTTAAAGATAAAGAAATAGATGATTCAATGAGAAGACAAATTGATAAAGATGTAAAAAGAGTATTAAAAAAAGAAATGAAAAACAAGAAAAAGAAAAAAGAATTCTTACGGAAACCAGAAGTAAAAGCTTTTTACAAGTTATTAAAAAAAGAAAAAGTAGAAACTTTAATCTATGATAAATACCTTTGTAGATGGGAAAGATCTGGTATTTATGCAGATAATTTTAAAGAGGAGGTATCTAAATCAAAATTTAAAAGATTAAAAATTATAGATAATACTCACTTAAGAACCGCCTTTTTATTAACTAGGTTACCTAAAAAGGAAAAAGATTGTAGTAATTTAAATATAATATATAAGAATGGTGTAGTAAATACATGCAATTCTATACCTGATTTTTTTAAATATTATAATTATGAAGAGGTCCATCAGGTAGAACTTATAAACCCATATGAAATTACTAGAAATATACCATCTTTGAACTTTCAAACTGGGGATAGATTTTCTAGATTTAATAAGGGGGAATAAATGGTAACCTTAAAAGAAAATAGAAATTTATTAACTGGCGAAGAAGTAATTCTTCAATATAAAGCACACGAGACTAAAATATATGTAATAGAGACGACTACCGTTTATGATGTTAATCATCGAGGGGAAACAGTAGTTACTACAAAAAAACAAGCTCGTCAAACTTCAATATCTCATATAAATAAACATCAAAAAATATATAGATTAGTAGATTTATTAGACCATAAATTTATTAGCAAAATACCATTTAACGATCATAATTTTAAGAATGAGTATATTATTTATGGAGAGATAAGAGATCCAATTTTGGATATTAGAATTGCGGCAACTCGTAAAATTACAAGCTTAACAGAGTTCGTTTTAGGTTATAATATAGAATTAGGTTATCTTGGAACTAAAAGTACCGAAGGTAACTTTACAGTTATTAGATCAAATAAACCCATAAACTGGTCAAATTTTGGAAATAATTTTAAAGAGTTCTCAGAAATAGAAGTTCTTAGAACTAATTTTAATTTTAATTCAAATTCAAAATATAAATTTGCCAAAAATAAATTAAATTAAAAAGGAAAAAAAATATGTTAAAAGAAGTAAGGATAGTAACTGTTGAGGAATTAACAAACAGCAAATTTATTAAACCACAAAAGATTAGTTATACTATTGGAGAAGATCCAGCTATAAAAGAGTGGGAAATAGCTCCAGCAATGGATTCAGTTCATTGCGTTATTTATGATAAAGATACAGATGAGTTCGTTACAGTACAACAAGTAAGAATTTCGGTACTTCATAGAGACGATTCTAATAAAGGTATTGTAAATGAAAACTGTGCTGGATTATTAGATAATCCAGCCTTAAGTCCACAAGAAACTATGGTTAAAGAAATTAAAGAAGAATTGGGTTATGAAGTAGATCCAAATAATTTATTTATAACTGGAATATATAAAACTGGGGTTGGTTCTAATGGAGCAACAGCTCATTATTTCTTAACAGTAATTGGAAAAGATACACCAAAAGGTGAAACTGATTTTGGTAGTTCGGAAGATATAGTTGAAAGAAGAACTCATATGTCGAATATACTGGAAATAATTTTTGAAGAGAATAATTGGGAAGCAGGTTCTGCTGGTGCAATTAAAGATTATATGTTATATAAAGCAATGGAAGCTTTAGAGAATATTAATAACTATAATAAAGAATTACTTAAACAAGAAGAAGAAGGTAAAAAAATAGTTAATCAAATGATTGGTGATCTTAAGGATGTAAAAGAAGCTGCTTTGGTATCGGAAGATAAACTTAAAGAAGTTCTAACTAGAATAGAAGGGCAATAAAATGAATATACATGAATACCAAGCAAAACAATTATTTGCAAAACATGGCGTACCTGCTCCACGTGGGTTTATTGCAAATACACCAGCACAAGCACTTAAAAATGCACAAGAATTGGGTGGAAAAGTGTGGGTT
>Ga0193964_1000026_pt1 | contig 74566 bp, 105 predicted proteins | sample FB_7_MG_FD_140323 | JGI IMG/M metagenome (GOLD analysis project Ga0193964, IMG submission 140323) | Microbial mat bacterial communities from the Broadkill River, Lewes, Delaware, United States - FB_7_MG | ecosystem: Environmental > Aquatic > Freshwater > River > Microbial mats | place: USA... | reverse complement strand
TGATTTATTCGAATCGAATTTCTCATCTGCTTTAGCTTGAGCTACATCGATAGCTGTAACATAATCTGGAAGAGCTGTATCAGTAGTAATAATTAATTCATATGTATCAGTCATTTCATTATCAAGACTTAATAAACTCTGTTCATCAATTAATCTATGAGCTAATGTTTTATCCGTAGCTCCAATAAATAGTTTACTAGCTTCCGAAGTACTAATAACTATTTTTCTATCTTCTTTACAATAAGTATATACTTTTACAAGTAAACCTGAGTATTTTCTTTGATATTGAGCAGTAATTTCATCTTGTTTTTGAGCAATGAACTCATCTGAAGTAAGTACTTCTTCTAAGTTAAATATTTTTTTAATTTGCATTATTTAAATCCTTTATTTTGATATATCTTTGTTCTTTTTTTTTATGAACGTCTTATTTTAACGACAGGAATATCTCCCCCAATTAAGGAAGAAGATATCTTGTGTGTATACACACATAATTATTAAATTTCGAAATTTAAATGGAGCTTCAGATAGGACTTGAACCTACGACCTGAACATTACAAGTATTCTGCTCTACCAACTGAGCTACTGAAGCATTTATTTTGGTTGTCCTAGATAGACTTGAACTATCGACCTTTTGCTTATCAGGCAAACGCTCTAACCGACTGAGCTATAGGACAATTTATTGGTTGCGGAAGCTGGATTTGAACCAGCGATCTCTAGGTTATGAGCCTAGCGAGACGACCAAACTTCTCTATTCCGCTTTATGAATACCTTAAGATATTTTATATTCTAAGATATTTATAATATTTTCTGATAATATTATTTCTTTTTAAAGACAAAGGACTGAAGATACTTCTAGTCAATAATGTATGAATTAGATTTGGACAGTGGTACTAATTCTTTCAAGGTGATGGACCTATTTATTGGAATACTAATGAAAATCACTTTCTTCATCCCTTGACCGTCATTCGCGAGTTTCTAACTACTCCAACAATAGTTAGCCTCTGCTGTTTAGAAGCGTACTAACATGTATTAAATACTCAGATGGGAATATAGGATTCGAACCTATGATGGTAGCGCCAAAAGCTACTGCCTTACCACTTGGCGAATCCCCATCTGAATATTTTATGGCTCCCAAGAAAGTAATCGAAACTTTGACTTCTGATTAACAGTCAGCTGCTTGACCTTCAAGCTACTCGGGAATTTACTCAATTTAGATATCTATATTGAGTTTTTCTATATGTTTTCCAAGATTTATGATCCATGTTTGGATTCTTATTACAACCTTGATGTGGTTTACAATATGGACATAGTCTTCTATAATGTTTCATAGTAGATTTATATTCTCTATTGTTACTAGTTTCTTTACTTAATTTATATGCTTTTTTCATTTTAACTCCTTTGAAGAAAGTTAAAATTTAGCACCTTTATTTGTAAACTTATACATTTATTTTCCTTTAAATATATCTAGAATTTATCCTAAATCAATAGGTTCGGTATTTGGTGGAGAATAACGGATCCGAACCGTTGACCTATACATTGCAAATGTATTGCTCTCCCAACTGAGCTAATTCCCCTAATTTAAAATATATAATTCTTCAAATCTTCTTTGAACTATATCATTAATTTGTATTTTTGTATTGCAATTAATTATTTTAGAACATAAGTCTTCTAAATTATTTGCTTTGATAATATTTAGTTTGTTTGTATTATTCGAACATGAAAATATTTCTTGAGTTACTCTATCAACATTTTTATATATTTTATCGAACTCTAAACCTGTAAATAAATCTTCTGCATAATATCTACCCATAATTACAATTCCTTTTTTTTGGCAGAGTATACTGGATTTGAACCAGTGGTACCTTTCGATACACGTCCTTAGCAGGGACGTACGATAAACCAGACTCTGACAATACTCTAATTTGAGATGTTTCCATCTCTATTGTAAAAGCAGACCACGTCAATTACAGCTTTATAGTCAGTCGAAGAATATTGTTAAAAGATAACCAATCTTATAAATATTTCTCGCCTATAAGGACACAATGTGAAAACAGTATGAACAACAAAGAGTTAGGACTAAGTCAATAACCACAACATACCAATTATCTAGGGGATTGCTCCCCATATTTTAATATTTCTATACTGTTTTATTGCCAGCTATTTCCCACCAGAAATAAAATCTATAATGGCGCTTAAAGATTCAGAAACTTTACTCTGACCAGTACTAGCTTCTTTCATATCTTTAAGTTCTCCCCGAATTTCAGAATCACTGAATCTTTCACTTGGATTAAATTTATCATCAGTTTTATTTTCAGTCTTACCAATTTTCTTTTTCTCAGCTAAAGTTATCTTAGCTTCTTCTAGTATAGTACTAGTATCTACATTTAAAATCATTTTTTATTCGCCTGATTAATTTCTTTAGCTTTCGCTATCTTTAAAAGCATAGAATTATCATTCTTGTACTTTCTTTTTAAATCATTAATACAACCACCACATACTCTATAATGTCTAGACATTCCTTGACACTCTTTAGTCATAGCTGGATCATGACCCCACTCTTTATCTCGAGCAGCCATCTTTTTTAGCTTCTCAGGATCTTTAACTTTCTTAACAGCAGCCATTTCCGACTCTGTTATTAATTTTATCATATCTATTTGATTCATTTTTCTTCTTTTAATGTGTATATCTTGAGATATCTTTTCTGATATCAACTTCGGCTCTATTTAATGATAGACCAGTATGTGATGCTTTAAGAGTTAAATCCGTTAGAGTACCAGCGATACTACCAACACATTTTAAACCTAATTTATCTTTTGGTTTTACTTCCATTTCTTCTATATATCTTGGATTAAAACAAGTCTTACAAATACCATCTTTTGCTTTACACTCAAGTGGGCTTCTCAAAAGTAATGTCTTACCAACATAATCTTGATAATCTTCTGGCATAATTTGAGTAAAAGAACTACCATCTTTAAATATTCTACCTACTAATCTTTTAGCCATATCTTCAGTCTGTACAGCAAAGTGGAAATATTTAGTAGTACCGCAATCTGGATTAGAACTTAAATTAACTGGTTCCATCATAGTATATAATTTTCTAATTAAATATCCCGGAATAGCCGTCTCGGTTGATTTTGCATACAATGATACAATACCCTGAGAACTATAATTAAAGAATTGAGTCTGTTCTAATCCATCTGTATGCGAATTAAGAATAATATCATTAATAACACCCTGTGAATTAATACTTAAACCAGTAGCAATTAGTAGCTTTCTAATATCATCAATTCCACCTTTAGATCCGGAATCAATTAAATCAATAACCTTAATATCATTATCTCTGAAGTACTGAGCAACCTCTTCTGTAAGATTATTTAAATCTTTATTAGCTTGAATAATAGCTTTATCTCTATTTAGTTTTTCTTGAACTTTAAACTTAACAATAATAGCTTCTCTTTTCTTCTTGAATTGATCAGGAAGTGTTAATGCTTTAGGTGAGAAAGAACTTGGTACTAAAGTACTTAAAAAGAACCCAGCTTCATATACTAATTGGTATCTCCATAAGAATTCATCATCTGGAAATAATTGATACATTTGCTCCATTAATAAAGGAACCGTTTTCTTAGTCAGTGGATATTTAATCTTTAACGATGTTTGATTTAAAAGAACTTGTACTAATAATTTTTTAACATAATTATTATCTAGTTTCATTCCATTCTTTTTATAATCATCCAGGATCTTTGTCCTAAATTCTTTTTTAGTTTCTTCGTACCATTTAGGAGGTAAGAAAGCATCTGGAATAAGAATTTTACCATTATATCTAGTATTATCCCTAGATCCAGATTCTGAACTCATACTTTTTAAATCATAATCTATTTTAGTCTGACCTGGATCAACATAAGATTCTTCTAATAACTTATTTTTAGTGTTATAAAATCTTGCCATCTTAATCTCCTCTCTTTGCTTTTAAACTATCATGTAGTACTTTACTAGATATGAATTTATTAACATTTGGATTAGTACCACGGATAATATATTCTTTAGTAATATCTATGTACTCAGATGGAACTGATTGTAAATAAGAATTAGTACTGAAACTATCCCCTCCTATTGGAGCATAGATAAAAGCGGGTACAATCATTTGATAAGATATATCAGTAATAATAATTGGCTTAAAAGCCCAGAAAGAATGATCATTCCAACCTGGATCCCTTTTAGCTAGTACTCTTAACTCTGGATTATCATTAAAAATTTGAGCTAATAGATCTATCCAAATCTTAGCTCTCTCTGGATAATGAGTTACATATATACCAGCATTCTTATAAATATAAGCTAGTAATTCTCCAATTTCATCTGCAGAGGCATCTACTAAACCTAGACTTTCCGCTAAAGCTACATTATCTTCTCTTGATACATAAGAGATTACAAATAAGTCAAATATATTAAGAAGACCTTGCCACGGTAATGCGCAACAATCTAATGGGATATCTGGTTGAGCGTTAATAACGAATCTAGCAACATTATCTAATCTTTTACCAATTAATGAACCTTGAAAGAATCCATTTTTCTTTTCTAGTTTACCTAAGAAGTAAGTATATAAATTATTTAAGTACTTCTGAACATAATCTTTTTTTGAAGTATTCTGATAAATATTTTGAATAACCTCGTCAAAAGTATCTTGGTCTTCTGCAGATAATTCTTTTACCCAATCTTTATTCTCAGTTACTTTCATTAACTTTTTATATAAATCAGTAATCTCATCTTCTTCTACCATACCATGACTAGTAGTAAAGTTTCTATACGCAATAGGAATAACTGGTACTTTATCAATAGTAAGTAAATCTTTTCTAGTTTTACTAATAAAATCTATAAATAAAGTATTCTTTTCATTTCTGTATTTCTCAAAATTTATTTTATTCCAGTTATTAATAATGAAATTAATTCCATTACCTCCACCAGCTGATTCAACTAAAATACCTTCGTGAACCACAAATTTCTTTTTCTTTTGCATACATTTATTAAAATCGGTTCCTACTTTACCAATATTCTTATGAATAACTGGATGCATAACAACTTCGTTTAAATTAATGTAACTGTACTTTTCAAATTGATCTTTACTAGTAAATCCAAAAAGGGCTGGATCGTATAACGAACCACTATTTGGTACCATTTGATTATCTTTATCTTTAGTAAATGTTCTACTTGTCGTAATAACTCTACTATTCTTTTCTTTTACAAATTTATTTACATCTAGAAGATTAAAGGCACTACCCACGAGTCACCCCCTCTAATATATTTTCTATTTTATTTATATCCCAATAAGGAATTCTAATGATATTAATACCATTATCTTTACAATATTTATTTTTCATTTTATCTCTTTCTTGTGTTTTTATTAATTGTTCTTCTCTATTTTTAATTTCTTTATAATGATATTCGCCATCGTATTCTATAACTAGATTACTATCTTCTATATAAAAATCAAAAGAATATCTTTTAAAATTAGAAAATCTATATTCTTGATTAAATATAATATTATTTTCTTCTAGATATTCTCGAACTACTTTTTCTCCCTTTGACTCATTACATATTGGACAACCATTTTTTATATTCATATGATTATTAATAGTTTGATGAAAAATACCATGTTTGTCACAAATGATAGGGACTTTAAAGATATTAATATTATCTTTTTTTTCCCAAAGTATATTAGTTATAAGATTATATTTATATTTATTATTATGTATATTATTTACTCTTTCTAAAAAGATCTCTCTAGTTATTGGAAGTTTTCCTGAACATCTAAGACAACCAGGGTTAGAAAAATGATTAGATATAGTTGGATAATTTTTATAATTACAAATAGCACATATAGCTTCTATTTTAGTATTAGTATTTTTATAATTAATATCCCACCATTTTGTAGTTAATGTTTTATAATTATAATTATTTAGGCCATGTTTTTTAATTGCTTTTTGTAAAAATAAATCTAATTTCATGTATCCCATATTTATTCCTTGATTTATTTTTATGTTTTTTCTTGGACAAGAAAATAGGAAGAATTTAATCTTCCTATAAGTTAACTTTATCTTTTATTCCCAAATCTATTACTAATTACTCCAATACCAGCAGCTCCAGCTCCTATACCAGCACCCGCTCCAACTAAATTCATTTTATTACTATCTAGTATTTTAATTTTTTCATCGTTAATAATTTTTTCTCTAGTCGAATCAGCTAATTCTCGAGCCGAATAATTACTCGTACTTCCATCATTTTGAGTATAAGTAATATTAGTTTCTAATGGTTTAGCTGAATTGAAATTGATACTAGCTTGACCACCAGCATTTTTTTGTATCTCTTGTAATTTATCTTGATTAGTTTCTAAATTATCGCCAATTACTTCTCCAGCTCCTAAGAAAGCTCCAGCTCCTAAAGCTACCCCACCAGCTATCGCAGCCGAATCTTTTAAATAATTAGGTTGGCCTAAATTTAATCCCATATTTTTTCCTTTAATTTTATCTAAAGTTTAGTTCGTTTTTTAAATTATATGTTCCTAAATATTCTTTTGGTAAACACCCAGTTATTTTTTCTAAAATACCAGTAAGATTTTTTACTTGCGTTTCCAATTCATGAACTCTATCTTCTAAATCAGAAGTTTCATTATGAACGCTATCACTAAAACGTCTAATAACATCTATCGTATTATCTACATGTAATGTATTTAATACACTATTATCTCGAGTTAAAGAGGTAAAGTGAATTCCGGAATTCTCTTCGGCTGCTACTCCATCCAGAGATAAATTATTATTAACTGTAGTACTTAAATCTGAAACAGCATTATTAACTATTTGATCTATTTCCGTCTGAGTTAAAACCTCTCCAGTTGTATACATTTTAATTTCCTTTAAATTTTAAATTTTCTTTTAGATTAAAAGTACCTAAAAATTCTCCTGGTAAATTCTCCGTAATTTTTGTAAGTACATCAGTAAGTACATTTACTTTAACTTCTAAAGAATAATATTCTAATAAAGTTGGAGCAGCAGGATTAAATTCTAAATCACTTACTCGGTTCTCTAACTTTTTGATTCTATTTATTATTTCATCCAGTTTCGGAGTTAAACTATCCACGTTTCTAACGCATTCATTATGAATATCTATATTCGAGATAGCTCTATTATTAATCTCTTGATCTAGTCTTTCATTGGTATCCTGTACTCTTGTAGATGTTTCCTGTACCATATCGAATAAATAGTTAGCCGGTATTCCTAAAGCTCTAGATGCCGATTGTCGCATCTCTTTAATAAAATTAAGATCCTGCGTTAATAAAGAAACCTCATTTTGTACCTCATCCGCTGAGGGACTAATATTTAAAATAGGTTCCTCTGAAATTTTTTGCATTTCTCTTTCTTCTTTGGACATTGGAGAATATACTCCACTCTCTTCTATTCTATCATTAAAAAATTTATCTGAATGATTACTTCTTAAATCTCCCATTAGTAGTTCCTTGTTATTTTTCTTTTATTATATAATCGATATTATATTCTTTTAATTTATTTATCCAAGAATATATTTCTCTCCATAATTCCTTATAAGGAACACCTCTAAAATCTAAATATTCCCAATTATCAAATAATTGTTTAATACTATTTCTAATGAAAGCACCACTTTGATAATTAGATACTATTCGTAATGTTTTAATTTCTTTTTTGCTATCTTTTAGCTTTTTAATATTATCATAATTAATATTCTTAAGTCCTAATAACAATGAGCTTATTTCTAAATAATTATTTGATACTTCGGATTGGTAAGGAAGAAACAACTCTTCCTCCAATATTTTATTATGATATGTTTTATTTTTATCTCTGAAAGATAATTTACAGGTACTTGTATTCTCTTTAATATTTCTAGAGAACATAGAACTTTGTAAATATAAAGTTATCATAATTTTCCTTTTAGATTATTTTAATTTAAACTCCTAGTAAGTAGGAGTTTTTAATGTTGGAGCCTTTGGTAAAGTTCCTTCTGCTAAAGGCTCCTTATGCTCAGCTTCTGAATTATTCTCAAATAGAATTTCTTGCTCTTCTGCTTCAATTATATGTTCTGCTTCATCCTTAGATAATGCACCATCTTCTGATGATAATATTTCTTTTGGATCCATTCGAGAAATTGCTTTCTTAATTCTATTAAACTTTTTAGATAAATCTTTATTCTCTTTAAATAGAATATTTTCTATTTTTAGAGAACTTTTTAATTTAGTTTTATTAATAAGAATTTGTACTTCATCCGCTACAATATCGATACCAACACCAAAGTTTTCTAATCCGTTTGTTTGGATATATTTTTGAATACTAGTTTTATATTTGTAATTTAATGATTGTAAATATCTATTAATAAGTGTTAAAGCAATACTACCATTTTGATGGAATTGATCTTTAATTTGATCTAGTAATTCCAGATTTGATTTCATCATAGTTGGATCAGATACATTTTCATTTAACTGTAATGCAATCTCTTTCCACTCATCTTTTAATAACTTAATTACTAATGCTCCAAATGGATGCATTTTAAAGATTTGCTCATAAAATAAACCATCTTTATTATTAGACATACCTTGAGGCATATTTAAATTAGTACATAATAAAGTTCCCCAAAAATCAGTTAACTCATCTTTGATATTAGCTACGAATTGATCTATAGTAATTCCCATACTTCCTACTAATTCTAATAAAGTAACTTCATTATTAAAGTAAGATATTCTTCTATCCATCGCTGGGTGTCTTACTGGGATTTCACCATTTGAGAAAAATAAGATATTAAAAAATCTAGATTTAGATATTGCATCTACTCCTTTCTTTTCAATTAACATTTTATCATTACCAGTTAATAATTTTAACTGATCAACTTGTTGACCACTTGAGAAGTCTCCCTCATCCAGTACTAATAAACTTGCAGTTTCTAGTACACTATTAAAGTTAGACATAACTCTATCTCCAGATAGAATTTTTACATATTCTCCATTGATAAACCATTCTAAAATAGTACTTACAAATAAGTTTTTACCTGCTCCACCAATACCAAATACTACTGGGATAGTTGGAAGTACTTTAAACTGAGCTGTACTTGCCATCCAGTTTACAAACCATTCTAAATCCCCTCTTTGAACCATTTGTAGGATGTACTGATAAGTCCAAGGACATTTATCTTTTAACATTTCAATAGTTGCAGGAATATCTAAACCATCTTTACAAACTTCTTCTTTAAATATATCAGCTTGATCATGTGATTTTTTATAATTTTTACTTGGTACCCAAAGATTTACAAATTTGATAAATTGTCTTTGGAATACAGTTGGTTTACCAGGATGAAATTCTTCAAAAGCCTCTATAAGTATTTTACTTTCAAATGCTTCATTAAATTCATGGATAAATTCTTTATCTACATCGTGGATATTTAATTGATTACTTAAGATATGACTCGCTAGCATTTTACTACCATCGAAACCAAAACTCTCACCTGTATCAATATGTCTTACTACACAATTTCTATTTTTATTTGCTAATCTGTAATATACAAAACTTTCTGTATCGATTTTATCTATAAGAGTATCGATAAGTTCTGCTAATTCCATTTTCTCAAATTCTTTTTTATCACCCTTTTTAAATTTGATACCAGCTTTATCTGCTATTTGAGAAATAGCGGTAGCTTTATTAACATTGAACATCTGTTCCCAGAATGCTACAATACCATAATTAGTATCATCATGAAAATCTCTAAAGATTAATGAATTAAAATAAACTGCCATACTTGGAGTTCTTTCCTCGTGGAATGGACATAAGATTTTATAGTAAGAACCATGATTTTCCCAAAGAGTAATATCTGGGAAAAGAGTTCTCATATCGAAACCTTCATTTACCTTTTCTTTTAACTTTAAGATAATATCATATTCCATAGGATTATATTCAGAAGGATTAATACTAGTTCTTTTTTGAATTGAAACTATTTTTGCATCTTCATTTGCTTTATCAACATCAATCATCTCTAACGCACAAACAGTATTACCATTTGCGTCTAGACCAGAAGCACTTAATTTTTGAACTTCTTTTAATATAGTACTGTAGTATTCTTCAAATATTTTCTTTTTAGAATCTTCATAATTAGTACTAAGAATATCTTCATCAATACTTAAAATTAAAGTTTTTAAATATGCCTTGTACTCTTCACTATTTCCAAAATTAAATAAATCATTATTAAAAGTAGTATTATCTCTATCCGAGAAGTACTGAGCAGTGTATTGATATTTTTGATTAACTAAACCAGCCATTCTTTGAGTATGAGTAACATCTTTAAATGTAGGATCTATTTCTAAATCTACTTCTGAAAAGTTACCAAGCATATCTTGAACAATACAACCAAATACTTTTTTACCAAGCATATCTCCTAACCGAGTAAAGATATTTTTTGCTTCTTCTGGATAGATGTCTCTATCAAAATCAAATGCTAGTTGAACACCACCACCAGTACATAAAGTCATACTTGGTTTAAGCATATCCCAACCATTTTTATTTAATAAATCCATAATTTCAATATATGATCTAAGAATAACAACTTGGATATATTTATCATCTAAAGTATAAATATGAAATCTTTCTTTAGACCCTTTAATGTGAGCATCGATATCAAATACTAATGAATTAATCTTTTTAAGAGTATTATAACTAGGAGCTTTTACATTTCCTTTTTCATTAACATTTGTCGGATCGTAATTATAAACGGCTGAACTGATACTTATACCAACATCATGATGTGGTAAAGATCTAGTCTTTTCTTCAATATAACTAAAAACATCTACCGCCGTTCTTAATTGTTTGCTTTCAGTAATTTCAAAATTCTTTAAATTTTCATACTGTGTTGCTAAATTAGGTTTAACTCTTGCTTGAAAAACTATTCTTGCAGTCTCGTCCTCTTGAAGTTGTTCAGTTTTAATTATCTTATTCCAATAATTTTGTACATCTTCTAGATTTATATTCGAAGTCCCTGCTAGGACACCCGTTTGAACTGGAGCTACATTTGAGTTAGTTTGTGACATATTATTTTCCTTAATTTTTGTATTATTTATTTTTTATAAATTTCATTTTGTTTATACTGCAAGCTCTTAAAGAAGCCGTTGTATATTACTGGATAATATCATTATTATCTTGCCTAAAGATAGGGTATTCCTATCTTATTCTGGTGTTGGTAAACTTTCTAGAATAGTTCTTTCTGATACTAAATCTCTAATATCGGCATCTGTTGTTGAGAACTTATCTGGATATCTTTGGTTTAATTTAGCAATATTTACTTTCATAACTTGTTCAATGCTATCAGCTTTTTTAGTAACTTTATTGATTATTCTAATAATTAATAAGAATTGAACGAAAGTACAATTTTGAAATTTTAACATATTATCATCATCTTTTCCATACATCATAACTTTTTTAGAGTAATCTAATTCTTCATTAGCAGAGAATCTTAATCTTTCAATTAATTCTTCTATTGTTCTTTTATCTAAAGTATCTACTGAGTTTCTATTTAAAGAATCTTGAAAATGATCATAATCTAATCCAAATAACTCATCTATCTTAATAGCTAAGTACCATAAGGCATCTCCACATTCTTCTAATAAATTAACCCAGTCCGGAGCATTTTCTGGTTCATCAGCTTTAAATTTTCCATTTTCAATACATTCAATCATTTCACCTACTTCTGTATTTACTCCAATTACTCCATGAAAAGTTCTATTCGTTAGACCTCTATCTTCAACTTCTTTTGTCAATGGGCTTAATGAACTTTCCGTTCTTAAAGCTAAATCTATATATTCTTTTAATTGCATTTTATTTCCTTCTTAATTTATTTTTATATAATTTTTCATGTATTATTTCATCTAATAAAATATCATATTTCTCTATAAACTCAATACCTTGTGTTTTTATTAATTCAGTTTTTATTTTACCTAAATCAGTTGAGTCAACTTGAAAATCCTTTAGTAAACTCTCAATTTCTTTTTTATTTTGTAGCATTATACCAACCAACTTGGGCATCCGTTTTAATTCCCCAGTTCATAACATTTGAACTAACTGGATCTTTAAATTTTAATTTATTCTCAGCAGAGAAATGTTTTCTAGCATCAGCACAAGCTTGTTTTGTAAATAATCCAATTACCCCCATAATATCTCCATCAGAGTTATGTAACATAGGTAAATTATTTAATTGGAAATTATGAGCTTTATCATTTTCCATAATTAAATCATACATCATATTTTCTTTAGCTTCTTCTTCTGGAATTTTATTAAATACTAAATCCCAAGTAGGGATTAATTCTATTAATCCATTATTAACTAAATACATCATTTCTGTAAAACCATTTTCAATATATTTTTGAGTTATTTCTGGTGTATTATTTTTAATATAATTTCTAGAATCTTTTAAAAATTTAATTTTAAAATTATCAAATTCCCCTACCTTGTTTGGTAAAAATAGGTATTTGTGTTTTCTAAAAATATCATTATTTAAATTATTTGGAAACTCATTTAATGAATTAGGCAATTTAAACCTAGCTGTAAAGATACCTTTTTTAACTTCATTTTCTCTATTTAATCTAATACTATATGAAGCACTTAATAAATTAAATATTGTACTTATAGTATATACATTAATAGTTTCTGGAATATTAAAATATTTAGTATTTTCAGTATCAAAGAATCCTTCTAGAATTCCCATTAAGAAACTTGGATTACTATTAAGTAATATCTTTTTATTAATACTAAATTTATTAGTACCTTGTACTTGAATAATAGTTTCTAGAACTTTTCGTCTTCTAAAATCGATATCTAATACTCCAAGATCATTTACAGTAACTCCATCTACTTGAACCATTCGAGTTAATTTTTTTAATAACTTCCCTAAATATTCCCCAAAATTTTCATCTAGAATTATCTTATGAAAATCATTAGGTATATCTTCTAATTTAATTTCTATTTCATCGTTCCAAATATTATCAAAGAAAGGATATTTATAAATCATTAAATATCTATAAGGATGATTTTTAATTTCTTCTATACTTGGTGAAACAATTTCTGCCGTTTCTTTATTAAAAGCAATTATACTATCTTTACCAGATACTCTAAAATCAGTTTTCTTATTAAAAAATCCAATATTAATTCTCTGTGGGGTTTTACCAAAATCATTTTTAGAAAGTACCTGATATTGATCTTGTACTGTATGTTCTACCATGTTAATAGTTTCTTGACTAATCAACTTACCATCTTCACCGACACTTTCAAATCTATTTTCTATATCCAATATCGTACGATTATTTTCAATTTTTGTATTGTGCAATTTCTGCATTTTTATTTCCTTTTCTTTTTATTATAGCCTATAATATCTATTAATACTATCTTTAGTTCGGAGTTATTTTAAAGTAAAGTGTAGTTTTAACTACGACAGGAAATCCCCGAAGGGGATTATCTTATGTATTAGCTTCGAACCAATCTGGTTTTCCAGCGTCGGGATTATAAGTTGGATTATTAATTTCTTTTTCTGAAGTAGATACATGAGTACCTGGTTTTGAACTTGGTCTAGTAGTATTTTTATCTTTAAACATATTACCTATACCTTTAGTCATACTATCCCAAGTATTTTTCATAGTACTACCATTAGCAGCTTTTGCTATTGCATTTAAATCGGCCTCTTCGATACTTTGACTAAAACTAAGATTTCTAGTAGTTAATTTCATAATAAGTTCCTATGCTAAAGTAGCGAATCTATTAATACTTGAACATACTGGGCAAACAGTATCTTTTGTATTATCATCTAATCTATCTTGATATAAAGCTTTTCTATAAACAGCATCTGCTTCACCAGCAGTTCCAGATTCTAATATTTTTTCATCTGGAAAATGATATACTGAATCAGGAGAAACCATAAAATTACATTTTTTACAATAAATTTTATCTTGATTATCATTTAATGATACAGAAGTTGTCCAGCTTTCTGGAATTTTTACATTATAGAAATTTCTTTCTGGAGATAAATTATTATTTACAAAAGTTAGGTTTTTACCACCATCTCCTTTTGGGTTAATTAATATTTCATCAATATCCATTTCCATAGAACCGATATATTTTAATAATAGATTTAATTTATCATCTATTTTTCTAGTTGAGTCACCATCTTGAGCTATAAATTTTAATTCATTATAGTCTCTAAGAACAATTTTAGTATTCATATTTTTCCTTTAATTTTATCTTCAATTTAGTTCAGACTTTTAAACACTAAGGTTTAAAAAGTCTTTTTCAATATAAATATTAAATAAGTTAGTAATCTTTTCTAAAGGAGTACCATCTATAATTTCAATATACATATTATTAAACATATTCTGTTTATCTATATGAGAATCTAATAAAGCAACACTATCTTCTAAAGTATCTTTTTTAGATACCGTACTAAAATCATCTAAAATATTAATCCAATTTTTTAATTTAACTATTCTATGATTAAGTAACTTTTGAATACAGGCTTTTAAATGGATTACATTTGGATTATCTATATCAAATATATTATAAAAATCACCTTCGTATAAATTATTTAAATCTAAATCTCCAGCCAATTCTGGATATTTTTGAATATCCAACATTATATCTTTTAATATCTCATAAGGAAATATATGCATTACAAAGAATACTATTTTCTTTAGAAAGAATCTTTTTTCATCTGGATTCTTAAAATTTCTTTCGAGGTTTTCTAAATCTATATCTAAATAATCCTCATTTAAATCACTAATCCAATCTCTAAAATATTGTTGATACCAGTACTCAAATTCTTCATATGAAAGCTTTTCTATATCACTTTCAAATACATAGTAATTAAAATTTTTAATATCCATTTGCTGCAGGTACTCAATCTCAGAAGTCATAGTAAATTTACTATCATCTTCGGGTTCTTTTATTCTTACTTTTATAATTTCCTCGTCATTATAATAATAAATCATTTCCTATTTCCTTAAATTATTTTTCTTTTATTATTTATATCTCTATGAACTACTAGTAGTTCTTAAGCTTGGTATAAATCTTCTATTTTCTGTATTAAATTATCTTTATCTAATGGTTTAACTAAATAATTATTTGCTCCTAATTTTAGAGCTCTAAGTACTTCTTGTTTGCCACCCTCTGTAGTAATCATAAATACCGGACATTCATCTTTTGATTTTCTTTTACGTATTTCGGCAACGAACTCAAAACCATTCATTACTGGCATATTAATATCTGATAGTACTAAGTCGTAATCATTTTTCATAAATAATTTTAATCCCACAGAACCATCTTCTGCTGTATCACAATTATTTACTCCCATTTGAGTAACTATCATTTTATTAATTCTACAAATTGTTTTAGAATCGTCTACTACCAATACATTTAATTCATTTATTTTCTTCATCTTTAACTCCATATATAATATTATAGTATCCATTTGTTGATAATATAATGATATTATATACATTAATATATCATTACTAACTATAAGAACTTGCCACAGAATTATTTAATTTAGCGGCATTATTTTCTTTTCTTTTCTTAGCCATCCCAGCAAATGTTCTAGCCAGTACAGCTCTTCTTTTTAAAGTACTATTACCAGTATCATCTGCTTCTTTTAAAGCTTTAGCAATACAATCTGGATGGCTTCCTGTAGTATATCCATGACTTTGACAATAAGAAGTAAAGTTTCCTTTCTTTAATCCTTTTGCCATTTTTCCGAACTTATCTTTTTTAGTTTGAATTTCTTCTTTAGATAATTTCTGGAGTTCTTTAGCCTCTTCTAAGATAAGAGATTTATTTACGCTTAATTGATGTATGTTTCTTTTCATTTAATATATCCTCTTTTTTTTCTTCTTTAGGTTTTATAATACCCAATTCTGTTAATTCTTGTTTAAATGTTTTTAGATTCTTCATCTTATCTGATAATTTAGAACGGATTAAATGTTGTACTAAATTATCTACTTCCTCATCTGGAATATTTTTAAAATTTTTATTTACTTCGTTTAGAACTTGATTCTGAAGATAAGGAAAATAACTATTTAAATATTCTAATGTTATTTGGGAGCTTCTATTTACCATATCTATACTCCTCAATATCTTTTAATATTTTATCTACGGTTGAATTATGATATTTATAAGTTGGGATTTTTCTTCTTTTTGGATATACCTCAAGATAATATTTATTTATTCTATTTATTTCTGTTTTAGTTAACCCTTTTTTCTTTTGTAATTGTACCGTGTTTCTAAGAACTAAATTTTTATTATTTTTATATTCTTCTGGAGTAACTATAAGAGGTAAATTATCTTTAGTAATATCATATACAAATACTTGATTTTTTGTATTAAATTTATGTTTTGGGGTAAATCCTTCTTTCCATTCTGGATTTTTTGATAAAAAATCTTTTAGATTATTAATAGGGATAGTTTTTTTATTATTTTTATTATCACTAACTAATACTAAATTTCTCTCTTTTAAAGAACCAATTTTTTTCCCACCTAGAATCCACCCATCTTTTATATACGATTCGATATCATCTATAGATATATATTTAATTTCCTCATCCTTAACTATAGATACCTTATTTTTATTATAATTATTATATCTTCCTAATTCCCAACCATCTGTTAGATAGGAATTAATTTCCGATAATTTTATTTTTTTATTTATAGAATCCTTATTTATCCATCTAGAGAAAGTAGAAATATTAAAATCATCTGGACATATTTCCCAACCATCTTCTAAATAAGAATCCTTATGGTAGTCAGGTATGGTTATAGTTGTGTATTTTTTATAATGAATTAATCTTATTTTATTATTATAATCAATATTGACTATTCCACCTAGTACAAATCCTTCCGGTAAAACATCATTGATAGGAATTCTTCTTTCTTCGATTCCATTATTAATTCTTTTATATTTTCCTTTAAATTTACTACCTTTATAAAATAATTTATTTTCTTCAAGAAAAGTATCAATATTATATTTTTCTATATATATATTTTCTATACCATCAGTACAACAAATCATATCTTTATATTTTTGTGTTATTCCAGTACCTAAAGTCCATTCTGGGTTCTCCAATAAAAATTCCTCTATATCGTAAAGTTCCGAGTTTAAAAATCTAGTAGATACTCCATTATTTACAGCAAATCTATCTATATATTTATCCGGTTGTTTTTTATAATAACTTAATTTTTCTAAATCTGATTTGGTAAAAAATTTATTCGTAGAATATCTTCCAAGAATACTTAGATTATAATATAATTTTTTCATTTTATTAGTATGATCTACTTCAAGAACCTCGTTCTCTATTAATAGTTTAACCTCTTTATAAGTAGCCTCGGATTTAGAAAAACATATTTCTAATATTTCTCTTTCAAAATTATCAGAACCATATTTTTTAACATGTTCCTTTAACCATTCAGAAGAACCATAATACTCCATCCAATCCGATTCTAATATTTTTTTTCTTGATTTTCTATAAAAATTCTTTTTTCCTATATAATAAATTGGGCTTGTATTATCATCCTCTATATTTAATCTAGTTATTTTATATGTAAAAGATATTGCCTCTGGTGGTATTTCTGTTATTACTTTATTTTTATATATCCACATTTTAATTTTTTCCTTGTTATTTTTTTTATTTTGCTAATAGCTAGCTCACTATAGCCAGCTATAGCTTAGTATAGCTGACCAGCTATTTACTTTTTATTCTGTTTATTTCCGTATAAATCTATAACCATTTTATCGTTAATCTTAACTGGTTTAGCGCTTTCTTCTATTTTCTTCATATCAGGAGATAATTTATCTCCAGAACCTCTGGCTTTATTTACTAGTACTTGACTAGTGCTTTTAGTTAACATATCAATTTCCTTTATAAATATTTATCATATGGATTAGGCTTTGTTTTTGGTCTTGGACCATAAGAAGAAGATTTATCAGATATCTCTACCTTATTAACTTCATCTTTAATAGTTTCTTTAGATCGAGCGTTTACTCGATCTGCCGTTTTTCTCATATCGGCCATAGTTTCATGATGTTTCATTCTATCCCGTACTTTTCTATCTAATTGATTTTGAATTAATCTTTTACCTGCTCCACCAAACATAGATTCTGTTATTAATTCTTTATTTACTTCTAAAGTAACCGTCATTTTATGCTCCTGATAAATTCGGATCTAGTAATGCTCCTCTGAAGTAAGTATCTACTAACTTCTTAGTTTTTGCATTATCTTTAAGTTCTTGAGTAATCTCAATATCATCTTGATCCACAATTAGACCATCTTTAAGTATCTTATTTCTAAGTTTTTTACTACCTACCTCATTATCCGATTTCATCATATGTAATTCAGTAATAACAGAAGAAGCTTTTTTACTAGCAACCGCAAATAAATCATATACTCCTAACTTAATAGCTCCATCACCATCCTTAGTTCCTGATCTACCTTGTCCAGTTGTAAATTGTTTTTTAGCTTTAATATTTGCTCTTATTCCCGACATCTCTTTAGGGAAATGTTCTAAGTAAACTACTGGGAATATACCTACAGGTACTGAATACTCAGTAATAATATTATCTTCTTCTGGAATTCTGACCTTTTCATTTAATGGAATATTAATTACAGCTGCTGCTTTTTCTATATCAGGCATAGTAATTTTATTCTTAAATGGAGTAACTAACAATGGAAATGCTGGTTTACTTCTAGGATTACATTTTCGCACATAAGTAATAATATCTTTAGTACTTTGATCGAAAAATAATTTAAGATCTTCTAGGATATTGCTTTCTTTAGTCCTATCTAAATAACTATATGTTTTCAATAATAGTTGTTCGGCTTGATGTATCTTTCCAGCAAATATTAACTCTTGTGCTTTCTTATTAAGGAAGTAAACAATTTTACCTACAAAAAGACTTAAAACAACAGACATATTCTTTCTTGAAATATTAGATGCGGGTGTTGGGATAAATTCAATCTTTAAACCTGTATCTACAGATACTGGTTCTTTTCCTTCTGGAATTTGATATTGAATAGTTCCTTTACCTCCAGAACCTCCAAGTAAGGCAAACTTACTACCATTTCCAACTGGATTTTCTTTTTCTATAAATAGCTCAATAATATAACCATCAAATTCATTATTATTTACTTTATGAGAACCTACTTTTAAAGACTCAATATTTTCAATACTATTTTGACAATCTAATTTTTTTACTGGATCTAAAATATCGTCACAAACTTTTAATTTATTTTTAATATCTTTAGTTAATGTTTTCCAAGCCTGAAGAACATTATTATCTATCTGTGTACCATTTAAAAGAATTTTAATATCTTTAATTTTCCCACCTGGACTTCTATGTTTAATAGTTCCACCAGATACTTCTCTACCAACTAAAAGATCATCATCTCCATTTTCTATTTGGATTTCATTATTAACAATATCTTCTAAGTTGACATTTCCACTTCTATATTCAACTAGAACTTCTCCAGGTTTAGTATCCGTACCATCAGCTATATTAAATTTTAAAATTTTAGCTCCAGTATCTATAGGAATAGTAATTTTATTATAAAGAGTATTAGTATATTTAGCTCCAATAGTTTCAGCTGCTACCCAACCATCTTCATAATTCATTCCTCTGTACCCCATTAAGGCTACATTTAGATTTTTACCTACTGCTAATTTTCCACTTTTTAGAGAACTAGTAGCAGCCAGTAATTGACCTTTCTTAACTTTCTCTCCCGTTTTTACAAGTACCGAATATTTAATAGGCATAAAAATACCACGCTTTGTTCTAGATTTTTTATCTTTAACAGAGTATTGATCTTTAGTACCATCTTTATAAGTTAATTTAAGTTCTTCTCCAACACCAGTTACTTTACCATCATCTTTAGCTTTAATAGCAAATCTATCTGATACTAAGTAAGGAATAATCCCTTCCATACCAGTTTGAATTAATGGTTCATCCGGTCTATCTATTTGAGCAAACTGAGCAAACTGTTGATTACCCATAATACGTCTAGTAGTATCATCAAATTCAAAGAATGGGGATAATGAATCAGTAGCAGATAAAGCATCCAAAGGATTCTGATGATTATCAAAAGGTTTAATAAGAATACTTCCGAATCTATCTTTAATAATACTTCTATTACTAAGTGTTTGATTCATACCAATATTACCGTACTCATTAGTAGTCGAAGGAGAAATTGTCCCAAAATAAGATGGATTTAAATCTCTTCTTTCTAAAGTAATTTGCTCTTTCTTCATATTACCAATACCCGATTTAGTAATCTTAGTACTCAGAATTAATTCTTCTAAAGGATTAATAGTTTGAGTATACTGCAACATACCAGAACTCATAAGCTCTTTTGTAATAAAGTTCTTATCAATATCTAATTTAATATTAAATTGATTCTTATTATTCTTCATATGAATAATACCTTGTTGTAGTACTTTATAAGCCGCATGCGCGATACTTTCAGACATACGAACTCTTTGATTTTTTAGATTATTAATATCTTCTACTTTATCATTCATGAGTTTATGTGGCATAAACTCCCCATATAACTTAAAGAAATCGGTGTCATATCCATACGTTTTTAGAATCTTTTTAGTAGTAACATCAATAAAACTATTCGGAGCTTCTTTATAATTTAGGTATCTTTGAACATTATAATAGTTCTGGAAATATTTTTGAAGTACTTCTGTACTAGTTAAATCTTCTTCCTTTAATGGGAATATCTTATTAGCTTCTTTTCTTAATCCATTTAATAAATATTCGTGATGTAAATCTTTAGCATAAGTATTTAAATATCCTAAATCTCCATTCTTATCATGAATCTTAACACTTAAGAAAGCCCCTTTATCCTTAGTCTTTGTAAGGTTACTATTAATTCCAAAATAAGTTAATGCTCCCATTAACCCTTTATTTACCATAAACATAATAAATAATGGACTATCAAATCCAAACATTCTTAATGAGTAATAAACATTACTTGTTTTATTTTTTAAATCAATTCTTGTTTTCTGATTATGATTAGGTAATGTCCCTATTTTATCTGTTGTTATTTTATTATAAAGATTAATTAAAAATGTATTTAATCTTTCTTTTGGGAAATGTTTAACATCTCCTAATGCTGTATGATAAGTAATATTTTTAGTCTTATCTAAATAAGCATATTCTATTAATAACCCATCTTTAGCAAATTTCTCATAGAATCTTAAAGTATCATTTACTTTATTTTGAAAATTTATTTTAATTTTTGTATCTCTATTATCATGTTCTAACATATATTTCCTTTTAATATTTCTTTAATTTTATTTATTTCTAAATAAGATATTCGTAATAATTTAATATTATTATCTTTACAAAATTGGTTCTTAAGATTGTCCGATCTTTTAAGCCAATTAAATGTTTCTTTTCCACCAAAATGTTCTATCGGTTCAAAATGTTGTTTTCCATCAAATTCTATACATAAATTTAATTCTTCTAGAAAGAAGTCAAATCTTTTTCTTGGAAGATTAGAAAAAGTATATTCCTTTTTAAATAGAATATTATTATCTTCTAGAAAAGTTAAAATTAAAGTTTCTCCTTTACTATTATTACATAATGGACACCCACTTCCTTTTTTATGATTATTCGGAGTAACTAAAAATGATTTATGGTTTTTTATTTTACATATAACCTCAACTTTTTTAGTAGTATTTATATAATTAACCTTAGAATAATCGTATCTATTACCATGAACTTTTTTAAAATCGTTAATGGTTTCTGCTAAAGTTTTTTTATTATTTGAACGGCATTTAGGACATCCTTGGCCCTGACTATGATTATTAGAAGTTTGCCAAAAAGATCCATGTATTGGACATAGTATATTTAATTTACTATTACTATTCTTATAATCTATTAAAGAATAATCATAAAAATTTCCATGTTTTTTATTAAAGTCTGTAATAACATCAATTATATTCTTTTTCTTCCTACCCATTGAATTTCCTTTTTTATTTATAGAGTTTGGTTCCTTACTAATAAAAAGGTCCTAAAAATTACTTTAAAATAAGTTCAACAGAGTATAGATATATTATAATCAGATAGGATGATATAATTGAAAAGTTATATTAATTTTATTCTAAATTAAATTAAAAACGGAGAAAGAAAATGAAAAAATTAGTAACAGGAACAGTAGGATCGGCGAACGCGTCATTTGTAGCAGTATATGTAAAAGGTATTAAGCCTTGGGAAAATAAAGAATCGGTTCCAGCTGATCAAAGAGATAAAGTTTACAATGCAGTTCTTATGGTAAATAGATCAGATGGTAGATTAGGTTTTATTGGTGGTAAAGTTGATGCAGGTGAAAATGCAGCGCAAGCTGTTATTAGAGAAGCTATGGAAGAAGTAGCTTATAAAATTAAGCCTAAAAAATTAGAAGAGATTTGTACACATAACTTTCCTACTGGACCAAATAATACATTAACGTCTCATTTATATGCAGTTGAAGTATCTATGGAAAAGATGGAAAAGATACAAAGAAACCTACATACAGCGGAAGGTTTTAATGTTGAAGTAATGGGATACAATTTAGTACTTCTTGGTGAGGTTGCTAGAGGTAAAGGTTTAGCTCATGTATTAAAATCTTCTATGGCTTCTTCAGTTCCTGAAGAATTAGCTGAATTTATTATGGCTAAACAATTAGTTCCAAAAGAAGAATTAGCTGGTTATATGACAAAAGGTGGTAGAAACTTAGATGAGTTATTATTACCAACTGAGGTTGATGCGTAAGCATTAAACAACTTAAGGGATTTCGATCCCTTTAAAAACTTTAAATTAAAAACGGAGAAAGAAAATGTTCGACAATAAAATTATAGAAAATATAATAAAAAATAGTAATTTAAATGTACTGAATAAAGCTAAAAATGAAAAAGCAATTATTGCAGCTGGTGGTTTAATCAAGGTACTTAAAACAGTACAAGAACATAATGTAAATATCAATGATTTTATTTGCAATTACCCAGACGCTCAAGTAAGAGAATTAGATCTATTTCATTTAATTGAAGGGGAAATTGTAATTGATGATCTTCAAAATAAATTAGCAAACTTTGCTGGATTCATATCTGAAGCCCATATGAAGAAATCGTTAAGTCCAAGAAATGCAGTTAGAGGACATGATGGGAGAACTCCATATTATTGTCATCCAATCGCTTGCGCCTTTATGGTAATGGAAGATAATAACTCAGATGAATTATCCTTTATCAATAGAGTTGTTCTTGCAGTAGCTTTACTTGGCCATGATGTTATTGAAGATACTAGCGTTACGCTAGAGCAGATCCAAGCTAAGTTAGAACAACTATTTAAAAATAGATATATTACAGACAGAGTAACTTCATTAATTGGTCATTGTACTATCGAAGAAGGAATGAGTTCTATGGATGAATTCCAATTCATGAAAGATAATATCGATACATTTAATGAAGATTTCTGGTATTGTAAAATGGTCGATAAGTGGTTTAACTTATTTGGAAGTAAAGAATACTTTATAAAAAAAGGTACCCTTAATAAGTATATAGAGTTCTTAGAGTTCTTAGTGCATCAAGTTGAAAATGGGAAGTATAAAGAGTCTATGTTTGTATCTCAAGCAAAAGCTTTATGTGATCAATTAAAAGTGCATGTTTAAAATTAAGAGGCTTAGTCTCTTAATTTTTATTTAATTAGAAAAGGAAAAAATATGGTAACCCAAATAAGTGCTCAAGTATTAGGTATGGTATCTTTATTAGATACCATAAAATTATCGGAGGTAACTGATTTAGAAGAAGATCAATTTTTATTAAAGTTGTATTATTTGGAAAATCGTGCTAGACCACAACATAGTAGAAAAGAAGTTATTATTACAAGATTAAATAAAAATGGGACAATACCTAAAAAGTTTTTAGATTTTCGTAGATATAATAATGATCTTACTTATCCAGCTAATAAAGAGGAAGTGGTAATTTATAAAGAAGATTTTTTTGCGGGTTGGAAATTTAAAAGTTTTAGATATGGAAGTAGTAGAACTTGGGTAATTATCCAACATCCTTATGGTTTTGATATTGAAATTTCAGATACTAATTTTGCTGAATTAATGGAAAATATTCAAATTAAGAATGGGATTCTTCAAGGTAAATTTAAACATACTAATAAAACTTTATTAAGAGAACCGGAAGGAAATAAAGATGTTTCGTAATGATTTAATTCAAGCAGATAAGTTAGGTATGTTATCGTTATTAGATACTTATAAAATAGATGATCTACCAAAATTAAAAGGTAATCAATTTTTATTAAGAGCTAAATTGGCAACCGGTTCTAATATAAAAACAGCTGTAATTGGTAAAGTAGTGAAAGGCGAAATACCTCCAAAATTAAGCGATTTTTATAATACTCGACAAGCTATTTATCCAGCAAGAGATGAGGTAATAGTTTTTGAAGAGAAGTTTTTAGAGGGTTGGAGATTTCTCAGATTATCTAAAGGTACTTATAGTACTCAAATATTCTTTTTACATCCATACCATTTTGAAGTAAAAATAAATTTAAATCAGTTACAGGAACTTCTATTAACTACAAAAATTAATTGTGGTTTATTGGAAGGTAAGTTTAAGTACATCGGTAGAAAATTAATAAAGGAAAGTTAATGATAAATAATACAATAAACGAAATAGATTTACTTAATATTGGAGATATATCTATATTATTACAACCAGAAGGTTTCTACCTTGGTAGAATATATGAGAAGAATGAAGTACAAAGTATTCTTCAAATTGGAATTAATTCATCTGATATATCTGCTAGAAAAATTGCTCTGAATCAATGTTTTAAGGTCGCTAGCGAAGAAAGACTTATTGATTTAGTAGGTCAATTTAAATTAAAGGAACCGGAAAAAATGGAAAAAATGATGCTTGAATATTATCAGGCTCTGCTAAAAAAAATAGATGAGGAAAAAAAATTATGACGTTAACAGTTGAAATAAAAACACCCTAGAAAATTTAGAAAATTGGTTTGGTAATAAAAACTTAGTTGTTCCAGAAGAATTAAAAAAACTTTATTCTGAGCAAATTATTACGGAAGGGGATGATTATTATATAATTGATTTTATAGAGATAGATGATGGTAACGAAGATGGTTGGATTTTTGGGTTAGTAGAAACTTCTGTTTTCTTAACTTGTTATAATGAAAACCATTATGCTATAACAGATACTAATAATATTGATAATGAAAATCAAATTAATTTTGATTCTTTATCTTCAATGATGACAAGAATAAATGAATATAGAGGTCGGGCATTAAGTTGCTTTATAAATGAAAAAGGAGAAAAAAAATGATAAAAATGAAAAAAAACGATATTGTTATTTTAAAAAACGAAGGTGGTTTATTTGTAGGTAAACTTTCAGCTTGTACTGAAAATGAGGTAGAAGTAAGATTAGGTTTTACAAATAATGGTAAAAAAGATAAGTTCCAATATAAATATGGTAAATTAACGGATTGTATTTTAGCTACAGAAGAACTTATTATAAAAGAATTTGGTACCTATAATATTCCAAATAAAGAAACTCTTCTTAAAGGTACTATCGAATATTTCCATAGGTTAAAAGAAGAAGATAATTTTAGAGAAGTTCAACCAGTAACATTATATGCTGTTACTACTATTGAGTTTGGAGATACTACTACTTATACAATAATTGATCAAGAATTAATAGAAGAGTACAAACAAGCAAATGAAGACGAAGAGGAAATATCAATAGAAGTAGTTGAGGTTGATTCTTATTATGGTTCTGATAGTTATAAAGAAGCTTTAACTGATCAGGAATTATTTAAACAGTAGCTGGCTATAGTGAGCTAGCTGCCAGCAAATGAAAGGATAAAAATGAGTTATATAGATGCATTAGACCATGATATTTTACCTAGTATTTTAAATATAGAAACTTATTATTTAAAACAAGAAGATACTAGAATGGGGGCTGAAACTACCGCCTCATCATATACAATATTAATTGGTGGTGGTTCGGGAGAACATAGTATTGCAGTTGTTAATGATAATTTTTATTGTATTCTTACTTATATTTGTGAGATATTAGATTTGAAAGATGAAGATACTATTAATGAGAATTATAAAGAGTTAAATGATTGGATTAATGTTCACTATCTAAATCATAATCTAACTAAACCAGCGATAGATTTTAGTAATTGGACACTTAAAGAATGTGCCGATTTCCATAATTATATTACCCATGATTGTATGGAAAAAAGAAAATATCCAGATTTAAGTTCAGAGAAATTCACCTACTTTAAAGTAGGTGAATTATTATGTAATAGATTTCCATATTGGGTACCAGATATAGTAAAAAAATATTTACCCTTAATAAGATAAAGGTAGAAAATGACATTTAAAGAAAAAGTAAAAAGATTTTTAAATCCAAATAATAGAAGTCCTTCTCTACATACACTATTCTATTTTTTTCTGGCTTGGTTAGTAATTAGTCATGTTGTAATTGGATTAGGAGTATTTACAGATATATTTGGAGATAATATTGCTAATTTATCAGAGAAGAAAACATTATCTCAAGATTTAGTAGCTGCCTATTATATAGCCGCTTATGATTTAATTATTTATTTTTTATGGTTAAATGATAGAAGAGTTGTTTATTATTGGATTTTATTAATAGTTATTTATCATACCTGGTATACAATAGCTAATCAAAATATCGATTGGTTAAATTTTGTATGTAACTTATTCTTCGGTTATTTATTATATAGTAATAGAGAGACTTTTATATATAAAAAATTCTTTACAATAAAACATATAGAAGTTGATAATTAAAATAAGACTTCGGTCTTATTTTTTTTATTGTACCGATAAATAAAAAACTAGAATAGCTGGAGGTAGTGAGCTAGTTCTTAGCTATCTTGGACTTAGTTCTAATAGATATATTAAGGATAAAATTAAAAGGGAAAAATATGGATGCAGAATATTTAAATTTAAAACAATTTAATAACATAGAAGAAATAGAAGATATTTTAAAAGGGAAATTAAATATCGAAAAACAGATATCTTCAATAGAAGAAATACCAAATGCTTTAGAATTTAAAGATATGGAAAAAGCAGTAGATATGTTCGTAGAAGCAGTATCGCAAAATAAAAGAATATGTTTAGTACATGATAGTGATATGGATGGACTAGGAACATATACTATCGCTTGGTTTTTCTTTAAGAAATATTTTCATTATCCAAATTTAAATATGACAATTACTAATAGAAAAGAAGGTTATGGATTTCTACCATTACATGTAGATAAATTTCCAGCTGATTTATATATTACTTTTGATAATGGTATTACTGCTAAAGCGGCTATTGATCAAGCTCATTCTATTGGAGCTAAAGTTATTATTAACGATCATCACCAAATTGATCCAGAAATATGGCCTTTATCAAATAGTAAAGAAGGGTTAGCTGTAGTTGATCCACATCAACCTGGATGTAACTTTCCTTATCCAGATATTTCTGGAAGCGTAGTATGTTGGTTTTTATTTAAAGCAATAGCCGAAAAGTACAAGTTAGATATTGATATGTATCATGAATTTTTAGGAGAATTAGCTTTAACTACTTTATCTGATGTTATGCCAGTTAATAAACATCTTAACAGATTCTTCGTCCAAGATTATTTAGTAAATAGCAAAATAAAGAACTCGCCAAGAGCGTATGCTAAAACTTTTCTAGAAACTAAAAATGATTCGCCTACTGCCGAAGATATAGCATTTGGATTTACTCCATTAATTAATGCTACCCAAAGAATTACAAAAGCAGATGATGGTGCTAATTTTTTAATACAAGAAGATGATAAAGCTTCTTTAGAATGGTTTGAATATCTAGGAAATATAAATGATACTAGAAAAGAAAGACAACAGAAATTATTAGACTATGTAGAGTATAGATATAAGGAGTTTCTCCCTAAGAAAGTAAATGGGATAGATAATCTTAATTTCATTTGTATTCCTGGAAACTTCCATAAAGAATATAAAGGAGTACTTGGTATTATTGCTGGTAGATTAGCTGAGAAATATAAAAAACCTTGTATTGTATTAAATCTTAATGAAGAAACAGGAATCTATTCGGGTAGTGGTAGATCGGTTGGAGATATTAATATACTTGGTATGTTTAGGGATGACGATATTAATTCATTAATTGATCATGTTGGAGGACATAAGGTAGCATTAGGTATTGGAGTTCATAAAGATAATTTCGATGAATTCTATAAAAAGATAATCCATAAATCCAGTCTTATTGAAAAAGACCAATTTAAACCAAAAATTTCTAGTATGGGATATGTAGATATAAATACTATCGATATTGATTTATATCATAGATTACAGAAGTTTGAACCATTCGGGGAAAAATTTCCAAGACCAGCATTTACTACTAGAGCTACAATTAAATCATTTAATATTATCGGAAAGCAAAAAAATCACCAAACTTTAAGTATTACTGATTCAAAAGGTATGCTTAATTTTAAAGGGTTATTTTTCTTCCATGATAAAGAACCACTTAAAGGAGAAGAGTACTATATTACTTTTAAACCAGATATTGATACATTTAGAGGAAGCGAAAAATTATCATTAAGAATTTTAAACTTTGAAAGAGTTACGGATAATCCGTAACTCTTCATTTCCTGTCGATAGTTTTAGCTAAAGATAGCTTTATAATAAGTAATGTAAAGTATAGATATATTATAATCAGATAAGATGATATAATTGAAAAGTTATATTATTTTATTACTTCTATTAGAAAGGAAGAAAGTTATGAGGAAAAATGATGGTGTTGAGATTGGTAGTTTTTTAACACTTAGTACAGGGTTTTATTTTATAGCCCCAACTACTATTTCTTTAGTCGAAAAGATTTTAACCTACAATTTAATACCATTTGGTATAATTTTGACTCATTCTGTTGTAGCAGCTTTGATGATAAAAACCTACTTTAAACTTTTTCCTCTTGAAGAGAAGGAAGTCAATGAAGAAGATGTTATTAAATATTTAGATCGACATCCAGATATTTTAAAGAAGTTAAAATATACTAAAGGAAAGAAAGATGGCAAAAGAACCACAAAGAAATAATAATATAATTTGGGGGGATGATAATCATTTCGATTAAGCCAAAGTAGAACGCCGATGCGTTCAATTAACACGAAGAAACATTAAATTTAAAATGGAGAAAAAATGGGGAAAAATAATTTATTGTCATTTGGACAATTGAAAGAGAATATTGGTAAAGAGAATCAGGCTATTCAAGAATTTGAAAAGCAGCCTCTTAATATAAATAAACAACATCTTATTGGTGGTGGTTTATTAGTGGGTGGAATACTTCTAGCTGGAATGTTTTTTATAAATATTTTAAGCGGAATTGTAGCAGCTATTGCTTTAATTGGTTTTGGTATTGCAGCTAAATATGGATTCAAAGCTTTAAAAGATGCTGATCCTATTATCCAAGATAAAATAAAAAGAAAATTGATTCAGGTTAGAATTGCTGAAGCAAGAGATAATGCCATTGAACATCTTAAGCTTCAAATTATAGAAAGACATAAAGTATACGAGCAAAAGAAAGCTGGTTTAGTTGAAATGGAAGGACATCTTTCTAAACTTAAAATGAAACTTGGAACTTCTAAAAATGAAAAAACTAATAAATCTTTACAAACTATGTATGATGCAGCTAAGAAAGCAGTTGACTTAGTTACAAAGAATGTTAAAATGGTTTATAAAAATAATAAGTCGTTTGAAGATATGGTAGAAGATTATAAATTAAAAGATGAGTTTGCAGATATTGCTGATAAACTTAATACAATGGCTGGAGACTCTAAAGTTAATGAAATGTTAACATTAGAAGCATTTGACGCTATAGATACTGATTACTGTAATGCAGTAGCAGAGATTGATGCAGCAAGTAAAATTGCAGAAATAGAAGGAGAATAAAAAATGGCAAATGATATAGATTACAGTGAAATAACTGGAGCAAATAAAAAGTGGAAATTAATTTCTAAAATAGTAATTGGGGTAGTTATAGTTGCAGGTGTTATTGCTGTTATGAATAAACCAAGTACTTCAAGTACTTCAAGTAATTCTAGTGGTTACCATCAAGGTTACTAAACTTAGAACAACTGTCTTAAGCTAAGCAGCTTAGCTTAGTTAAATTAAAAAAGGAAAAAAATGAAAAAATTATTATTATTAGCACTAAGTGTTATGTTATTAAGTGTAAGTGCTTTCGGAGCAAAAAATAGAATATGGGGAACAGGTAAACCAACTGGAACGTATATTAAATATGCAACTGAAATTTTAGAGTACTGTCCAAATACAGATATTAATAGAGATGATTATATTTCAACTGAAGCGACTGGTGCGGTTGATAATATTGATGGTCTTATGACTAAGAAGTATAGAATTGGTATGACCGATATTGCAACTCTGATGGTTTTAGCTTCTGAGAATTCAAAAATCAACGATAAAAAATTGAAAGTAATTGCTTACTTAGATAAAGAGCCAGTAAATATATTTATTCCATTTGGATATAAACCAGAAAATCCAGATGCTGATATGTTCTCAATGCTAGGAGATAAATTTAATAATGCAATTGGAAATGTTCAACCAGTAACTTTAGATATCAATACATTAAAAGATCAGATAATCGTAAGTAACTCTGGTTCAAGTGTAGTTGCAAAAGCTTTAAGTAATAAATTAGGTTTAAATTTTAGATTAAAAGTTATGGCTGATGTTGGAAGTATGATCAATTCCGGTAAACCTATTATGTTAGTTGGTAGTTCACCATTTGCTGATGCTCAAAAGATTTTAAATAGTGGTAAATATATGCTAGTTGAAATGAATCATGCAGCTATCGCTATGAGAGCACCATTCTTTGAACCAGCAGTGGTTTCATATAAAGTGAATGGAAAGTTAATTAATATTCCAACAATCTCTTCGAGAGCATTACTTATTGGTAAAGCTTCTAAAAAGATTAGTAAAAGAAGTAAAGATGTAATCAAGAATCAAGGTATGAGAATGCTAGCGACTTGTATTGCAGATGCTGCTCCAGATTTAGCTGAGGAAAGTGATTTACTTGGTTGGGAAGGCGCTGCTCAATTTATGGAAGATGAAGAAAACTTAGGTTGGGATGAATTTGAGTACATCGAAGAAGACGAAATGAAAAAAGTTAAAGCTGGTAAATAGCTTAAGTTAAAAATAAAAGCTTCGGCTTTTATTTTTTTTATTATAAAGAAAAATTAAATTAAAAAAGGTCAATTATGCCCCGTTCATATTCTAAAGTAAGAATGGATACTCATATAGAAATTCTATCTGGAAAATTTAATATACAGGAAGAAAATATAAGGTATTATTGTAGAAATAATAATGTTTCTCCAAATATGACAAAGAGATTAATAAAAAAATATAAACAAGATAAGGAAAAAATGTAATGTGTCAAATAGTAAGTAAATATTATAAAAATCAAGATGATGCTTTAAGAGCATCTTTATCCGGAAATATAGCTAGTACGATAGATACTTTAAATGTTAAAGGATCGGATGAGTACAGTTTATTTGTAGTTGGAGAAATGGCTGAACATGAACCATTAATTATTAGATCAAAAGATGAAGAAACCTTTATTCAAGATGTTTCTATATTAAAGGATTTTATAAATATTCATCATCCAGATGAAGGTATTACTATGGTATGGTTTAGTAGACAAATTCCAGAGGAGGAAGCAAACAATGTATTAATTCCACCATATTGGAATAAAGGAATGGCTCAATATTATTGGGTTCATGGTACTATTAGTAATGATAAAGAGGTACTTAATAATATTAGGGAATTAAATAATCGTTCTAAAAAGTTTCCAAATGGTATAGATATTTCAGTGGATACTGAATTATTTAAATATATTAATGAATCAGAAATAGATAATCTAGAAGGTCTATTTACATATTTTGTATTTGATATGGATTATCCAACTGATGGTATAAAAGCTTATGATAAAGGTATGGGTCTTTGGGAAAAAGAAGTAAATGAAGTTCAAGTAAAACAATGTTCTAATTTTGATAATGAAAAGAATCAAGTAATTACAAGTAGTACTAGAAAGAGAATTGATACTGTAAATATTGCTTTTAGTGCTGGTATGGATATAAGCATGAGTGCTTATTATATTCTGGCTAAATTAGAAAGTAGATCAAATAGATCTTTGGATAATAAAGATATTGGGAAGCAAAAAGTTATTTTAACTTATTTTGATTATGGTACTAATGCTAGTAAAGTGGAAATAGAAGCTTGTCAAAGATTACTTGGTTTTTATATAGGGAAGTTTCCAGAATTATCTATAGAATTAAGAGTGGTAGAAGCTAGTGATATGATCAAAGGATTTTCTAATATTTCTGGAGATTATTTAAAAATAGCTGACAAAGATGCGGTTGGAGATGCTAGAGAAACAGAAGAAAATATATCTTATGTTCCATATAGAAATACTTTATTTTGTATGGCTTTAAATGCTACTATGCAGAAAGAAGGAAAACGAGGAGATAATAATATTATCGTACTTGGTTTAAATCTTTCGGAAGGAATGGTATTTGGAGATAATAATAGTAAGTGGGTTGAATGTACTGAACAGATGTTAAATGCTGGTGGTAAGTTTTATCAAAATACTCAAATTATTTCTCCTTATATGAATCGCACTAAGACTAATACTCTTAAAGATTTCAAAAATGAATTCAGAGAAAGTACTTTAGAAAAATTATTAGAATTATCGTTTAGTTGTTACTATCCGATAAATGGAGAAAAGTGTGGTAAATGTGGTAGTTGTATTCTAAGAGATACTGCTGAAAAAAAATTAGACTTATAAAGGGTTAATAATGGAACATTCTTCAAGAAATTTAGACGGTAGTCACTTATTATTACTAGATAGTATTATTAATATAAAGCGAGCAGGTATTAATAGTAATACTATTGAAAATAAAATCGATTCTTTTATAAAACGGGAGTTTCATAATAATTGTTTAAGTACTGGAACGTTAAGAGAAGTATATATAAAACAATATTTATTCTGTAATGATTTATATATTTATATAAATAAATTAAGAGATACTTTAATAGATAATATCGAGGAAGATGAAGAAGTAAAAGTTAAAAAAATAATTAACTTTCAAATAATAGCGGATTATTTTCTAGCTAAAAATAGATCTTATCAGGATAGAATATCTAAATTATAAAAGAGGTAATATGATATTAGAACAAGAAAAAATTATCTCTCCTAACTTTATAAAGTTAGGAGAGGGTTCTAGGTATCCATTAATTTTAGTATCAGTCGCATGCCAAAATAAATGTTGGATAGATGGAAAAAGAAAAGTTAAAAAAATAAGTTCTTTGTCTTTAAAACATTTATTAAATATAAGAACTTTTTTATTGCGTGGTTTTTTTATTAAAGATGATAAAAAAATCTCTATTCCAAAGACAATAGAGTTATATAAATATAGATTCTTAAAAGTAATTAATGAGGAAATATTTGCGAAGAGTATTATCAATAAAGGTACTTTAAAAAATGCTAAATGTATTAGAAAATTAATTAAGAAAAATAAGGGGAAAAAATGATAAATAATGAAATTCGGTTATCTTCTTTGGATAGCTATCAATATAGTAGATTGGAAGAGGAAGTTCCTGAATTATTAAATAAGTATCCTACACTAGAATCTTTTTTAAAAATGGTAGTTGATAAAAAAACTGGTTGTATTTATAATAAGGATATTGATATAGATAAATCAGTTAGTGTTCATATAAACTTTTTTATAAATGAGTATAAGAGAAAACAGAAATTTTTTAAGGAAAAAATGGATCGAAAAGAAATAGATACTATTAAAGAATTAAAAGAACCGAAAGATTTTTTAATTTATTGTAGAAATAGTTCTTGGGATTTATGGCATGTATTACCATTAATAGCTAATATCTTTGGGTTTGATACAAAAAATATTGGAGATGATTATGAAGACTATACATTAGCTATGACTTTTTTAATTAAAAAATATGGGTATGAAGACAATATAGTTGATTTTTTTGGGGGATTCGATACATGAAAATAAAAGAAAATATTCTAAAAATTTATAAATGGTTAATAAAAGATGGTGATCAAAGTAAGTATGGTCGATTCGTAAGACGTTATAACCCAGAATCAAAAATTACTTGGGAAGTAACTAAAGCCCAAATTATTTTTAGTACTAAATTGTATTTTTTACCATTAACTTTATTATGGAGAAAGGGGAAAAAATGGATTCTGACAAAAGCGAAGAAAATAAAATCAATTATCCGGAGGTAACTTTTTATATTAATAACGGTGAAGATGGGCGTCTATATAATATATATATGCTAAAGAAAACAGATAAAAGAAAAAGTTTATATAACTTTAATATTTATGGTTTTAATAAAAATTTTACCAGAATGAAATTAGATTATTTCAACACAGAAAGATCTAAAAAAATATCAGCAAAAGATTTATTAGTAGTACTAAAAGAAAAGTTAACTTTATATAAGAGTCAATATTATATAAAAACGTGCGAAGTAAATGATTTAGATTATCAAGAAAATCAAGATACTATATTAAAAGTTATAAAAAGAATTAAAAGGGAAAATAATGCAAGTAGATAATAGAGCCTGGTATAAAAAACATCAACCTAAAATAATGGATGATTTAATCTTTCCAAATATATTAAATGAAGAAGAAATGTCTCCGGAAGAGATTAAGAAAAAATTTGTAAGTATGGTTCAAAATAAAAATGTACCTGGAAATATATTAAATTATGGACCTGGTGGCTTTGGTAAATCATCATTAGCGGATATCTTAAAAGCAGCGCTTTTATTAGAACCTAAAGATTATCATATGGTTGGTAAAGGTGTTAATGATATCGAAGAATTAAAAGCTTGGTTAGTTCCAGGTAAAGGTAAAAGTCATCAAAGAGTCGTACTTATTGAAGAAGCTGATAAATTAAGTAAAGAAGCTCAAACAATGTTAAAAGTAGATCTTATGGAGAAGTATCAACATAATACTACTTTTATTGCTAATACAAATAGAGTCGAAGGATTAGATAAAGCTTTAAAAACTAGATTTAATTTTAGATTAAATTTTAAAGAGATTCAACCTGAAACCGCTTTTGCTTATCTTTTAGGTATTCTTGATAAAGAAGAAGTTAAATATGATAAAGAAAAAGTATGGGAATTTACTTATAAAAATATTGCTAAAGGTTTAAGAGATTTAGTAAACAATTTAGAGATTAATATAAGTGAAGTAAATGGAGTTAAAACTCTCGGTGGTATTGGAGAATTTAAAAGTACTAATAACAATGAAGAGTACATACTTGAATTAATTACTTATTTAATTCAATCAGTAGAATTACTTACTCCAGAAAAAATAAATCTTTTATTATCAAACGTTATGAATGATCCAACTCTTGGTCAATACTATAAAAATATTTTAGACGTTACTAAAAATGATATGACTTTAGATTATGATTTTATTTTTGATAGAATCAAAGAAGGTCCTTTTCATTTAGATGTTAAGAATATTGTTCATGAAAACTATCAAGATATAGATCTTAAAAAATTCCCTAACTTGCATTTAATGAGTACTATCAATAAATGTTTTCTAGAGATAGGAAAAAGAAAAGGTTTATAATGGGAGTAATAAAAGTTCTTCCTATAGTAAAAGAAAACGATAAGTGTTTGGTATTAGAGGATGTTATGACTATAGAATACTCTTCTAATGAAGAATTAGATGAAAAGATAGATGATCTTAGCTACGAAATTATGGATTTAGTAGGAGTTCTTCCTATTGATTCTATAGTAGAGTTAAGAGATGATTTATCTAAAGTTATAGATAACTGGAATTAAAAATAGAGTAGCTGGCTATAGATAGCTAGCTACCAGCTAAATAAAAATAAATTAAATTAAAAAGGATATAAAATGGCATTAGAGCAAAATTGGACATGTGATTCAAGCGATATAAATAGTCATGGTGAAACATTAGGATATGATTGGAATTCTATCTGTGGATGGATGCAAGAGTGTGAAATTTATGGTCAGGATGGAGAAGGTAGTTGTGCTATATATCATTCAAAAACTGGAGATACTGTAGCAAATGAAGACTTACAGAAAATTATTGATTCTTTATTGGATACTGAAAATATAGATGAATGTGAAGTTATAGACGAATAAAATAGGATAGCTGGCTATAGAGAGCTAGTTATTAGATAAAGGAAAAAAATGAATTTAATAATTCCAGATTATAAAAAATCCCATAACCTAAGTAATTTTATGGGTGGTTCTTTATTTTTCTCAGGATTAATACATCCGGTAAATATGGGGTTTGGTCAAGGAGTATTCTTAAGTTTGGCTTTTGGATACTTATGTTATTACACATTACAGGAAAAGAAGGAATCTTAAATGTTAAAAGCTGATATTGAAAAAATTATAGATGATGTTGATTTAGACGAAGCTGAATTAAATATGGTTTTTACAAAAGCTGGTTATAAATATAATCCTATTGATTCGGATGAAGATAAAACGGATCATAGTACTAATGTTAATTGGTGGGAAACATTTACTGTAGAAAAAGATAATCAATTTTGTACTGTTTCTATTAGTGGAACTGCTATTGCTAATATATCATATGATAGATGGACTGATAGTGATTGTTACCAAGTAACTGATATCAATGTATCGGAAGTACAAGAAAAGACGGAATCTTAAAATGACTTCTATACAAAAAGAAAAATTAGAAGAGTTTAAAAGTTATGTAGATGAACATGGTTTAGAATATGAAATTCAAAAACAAGAAGATGAATATGGTCATTGGTGCGATTATCCTTACGTTTCTTTAGAAGAGATTTGGGGAAATTGGCAATATAGAATAGTTATTATAGTACAATAAAAATAAGGAAAAATAATGTTTGATAATTTAATAAAGTTTGAAGAAGTACCAGGTAGTAAAGAAAAAGGAATGATAACATTAGGGGACGATTTTGCTAATAAAATAGGTTTTACAGAAGGGTTATTTCATGGTTATTTATGGAGACCGGAAGTAAAAGAAAATGAAAATAAACATATTATTATCTCGTTAATTACAAGCAAATTCCCAAGACAAGGAAATACTTGGAATTTATTTAAAACTATAGAATCTTTAGGATACAGTATCTTAGTTCCAAATCCTAGCAATGCAATGAGAGCACTTTGTACTAAATATGGATTCGAGCCAAATAAAGGGATTAACCCAGAATTTGGTGCGGAAGATATTTTATGGTACGAAACTACAACCAATGTCTAAAAATCAAGGAGATTTAGAAGATTTTATTTTTAAATATAATATTAAAGATAAATCTTCCCTTTGGAAAATTGGAGAAGTAGAAGTTATAGAAGTACTTATAAAAAATAGAGAAAATATGTTTGAAGAAGCCGAAGCTAAATTCATAAAAAAATTTAATCTTGATAAAAAAATAAAAAATCAAGATTATAAAATTATAAGTATAACGTATATTTAAACTTAAAGGGGGAATAAAATGAGTTTTAGAGATAGACAAGAAAAGAATTTTAATTTAACTGGAAAAATCCAAGAAGCTTTAAATTCAACTTCAGATGAAAAGGTAGCTAAATCAAATAATACTTTAGACGAATTCGTTAGTATTAATATTGGATCGGGTTGTCATATAGAATTAAATGTAAGAGAGTTAAAAGTATTTGGGCCTTATATTCCAAGAGTAAAAGAACAAGTTTTATCTTTGGAATTAGATGTTGAGGAAGCCGAGAATCCAGAAGCTTATAATATTACTCAAATAATTGGAGATAATAATATAAATTCGACAATTACTATTAATGGGGTTACTATAAATAATGGTTCTGTTGTTAATAATATGGATATGAATAAATCAAAAACATATTATCTAAAAGATACTGATATCATTATTGGTAAAATTAGAGCCCAAGGTCAAAGTAAAATTGATATAAAAAATAGAAAGATAACTCATTGTACTGTTAGAACATCTGGACAAAGTAATATTACTATCTCGGATAGTCTTGTTAAGTTTACTAGACTAGATTCATCAGGACAAAGTGCTATATTATTTAATAATTGTAATATAGAAAACAATGGGTTATCAACAAGTGGTCAAAGTAATATAATGGCTAATAATTCCGAAACAAGAAGTAATCAGACTTCGATAAGTGGTCAATCAAAAATAATAGGTTTAGGAGAATAATAAAATGAATATAGAAGTATATATGTCTAATGATAAAACTAAGTTTGGTGGAACTCTAGATGGAAAACGGTTCGATTACTCAGTAGAGGAATTCATTAATTTAATTGGGGCTTTTCAAATGGTAGTTCATAAAGTAAAAGGTATTGAATTAAAAGAAGAGGATCAAATTAATTCTAATATGTTAGAGGGGTCTGAATTAAAAGAAGTTCATGAATTTGGATTAACAGAAGAGGTCGATAATCCAGAAAATCAACACGCTTCTGTAGAAGAAGTATCTAAACAGTTACAGAAATCTTCTCAAGTTCTATTAGAGCTTAATGAAGAAATAGAAGAAAGAATGTTAGAATTAAAAAATCTTAATTCTGAGATAAAAGCAATAAAAGAAAAGGAAGACTAAATGGTAATTACAGACACACATGTATTTTTTTATGGTAGTATATTCTCTCAATGGGGAGATGCTCCTTTTAGAGATAGGGAAGGAAATAATTTCTTTACCGCAGAACACTTTATGATGTACCATAAAGCTAAATGTTTTGATGATAAAGAGATGATGGAAAAAATTCTTAAAGAAAGAAGTCCAAAAGCAGTTAAAGCGTTTGGAAGACAAGTTAAGAATTTTAATAAAGAAAAGTGGGAAAAAATTGCAATGCCTGTTGTAATTCTTGGAAATTATCTTAAGTTCAATAACGATAAATTAAGACCTCAAATATTAGAACATAAAGATAGATTCTTTGTAGAAGCTAGTCCTTATGATAGAATTTGGGGAATTGGACTGGCTGTTAACGACGATAAAATTTTTGATAGACGAAATTGGAGAGGTACTAACTGGTTAGGCGAAAGTCTAGATGTAGCTAAATCTTTAATTATTAATGAATTTAGTGATATTCCTGGAGCTTTAAGAAGTACGGAAACGTCTCTTTTTTTATTAGAACAGTTGTTATATTCGCAAAAAAAAGCTTAAATTAACTTTAAAATAACATAGCTAAAGTATAGATATATTATAATCGAATAAAAGAATATTGTGAATGAAAGACTTCACGACATTCGGATTACCGGCTATCTCGATAGAGTTATGGTATTCAATAATGGAGATTCAATCAGGACAAGAAACTAGCTTACCCACAAGGTACTAGGATTAAGGTAAGGGTCTGGACTATCATTAATGAATAGCTTAACTGCTTGAAAGGTGGTGCGGGATCATTTTTTGTTTGGTTAATTTTTATTTTAAAGGAGATTACTTATTAAGGAAAAAGTATGGACACACGTTTATCATTTGGACAATTAAGTATAATTTTTAAAAAACTAGACGAATATAAAGATTTTATATTAAATAAAGGGACTCTTAAAATGGAAGAGGCCATTGAGATAATCGAGTTAATTGAACAATTAGAAAAAGATGGAGCTGTTTCTCAAAAATATATTAAAAATTTAGAGTCTGTTGTTTGGAAAAATGAAGGAGATACTGAATTTTATAGAACTGAGTTAAAAAAATATAGAAACCCATTAAAAAAAGAGAATAAAAAAAATGGTTTTATTTTTAAAGGATACTTATGACTAGACAAAGAAAACAAGAATTATATGATATGTGGGATAGTATGGATGCTAAGATGACCATCGATTCGAATAATAGAATATCTCAGATATATGAAGATAAAGGAATTGGATTAGCCGAATTAGCAAAAAAGAAAGCTAGTCCGACTAAATTAAACATGACTAAAAAAGCAGGAAGCTTTAGTCTAAGTTAAATTAAATAGGAGAAAGAAAATGAGTAATCCTCAAGAAGAATTAAAATTTTTAGAATTTATAGCAGAGAAGAAAATAATTAAAGCTCAATCAACTTCTTATGAAGCGGCTGTAGATATGGCTATCGGAATGAATGTAATAGAAAAAGCCCCTATAGACTTAGCTACTGTTTATTCTGAGAGAGTTTTCTTTGGAGAATATCTACCAAAAAAAGAGGGTATGCTTATGGTTAATTTTGACAAGCATAATAAAAATAGGATTCAATTATTAATATGGGATGGTTTTACTAATACTAAATATCCAGGAGAATGGTTCGATATTAATAAACTTAATGAATCGACTCAAAGAATAATTATGGAATTACATGAAGATTATAAGGAGGAAGAACTTTGAATTTGATAATAAAGACAAAAGTACTGGATTGGGGAATTCTTAATGAATATCTATAATTATATAAAAAACTTTAATTATAAATCTTTTTTTATTCGACAGATATATTATACTTTACATCCAATAGAACATATAAAATATGTCATAAAAGAAATTAAAAAAGGATAAAAATGTTTAAAAATAAATTATATCATTTATTTTCAGAAATAGATGAAAATACAAAAGTGTGTTCGGATCCACATTTTAATCATGATGGTATTTTAAGATTTGAATCATGTAGAATGGAACAGATGGTAGAAGATGGTTTTTTAAAGGAAGAAGTAAATATGAATGATTGGTTCATTCCAGAAACATTAAAACTACTTCCAGAAAAAAAAGAACAGATGAAAGGACTTACTGATATTCATAATGAATGGTTAATTCATAGATGGAATACTGAAGTTCAACCAGACGAACTAGTTTTATGTTTAGGTGATTTTGCTTGGAAAGGTATCCAGGAAATTCTTCCAAGATTAAATGGAAGAATTATCATGATTCTTGGGAATCATGATAGAAAAGGGGATCATGTTTATAAAGATTGCGAACACGTAGTTCGGGGTAGTTATAGATTATTGAATAAATGGGAAACATCTTCTAGATTAGAAATTGCGGCAAGTAAGGACGAACTTTTTAGTTCATTGAATCTTCAGATAAAAGTAAATGGAGATATGAAAAATATTTTATTTAGTCATTATCCCGCTACTATTACAGAAGAGAAATGGACTAAGCGTACTAAAAATCCAAATAATGTTATTCAACCTAGAATAGAAACTTTACTTGGAATGGCTCCAGATTTTGGAATATCTGATAATATTCATGGACATACTCATAGTAGAATAGTTCAAGAGGATAAAGATCATCCTGAAGCTGGTTGGTGGAATTTTAGAAATTGTAGTATAGAAAATACAAACTTTGCTCCGATAGCAATTAAGGAGTTATTTAAAAATAAAGAGGATTAATCTTATGGATCAAAGTATTAATAGACACGAACGTGCTAAAAAATTGGCTTTAGAAAGAAGAAGAGAAGAACATATAAGGCAATTAAGACTAGAAAAAGAAGAACATATAAGGCAGTTAAGACTAGAAAGGAATCAAATAATACAAAGTGGTCAAGAAGGTAATTTATTTGGATCGATTCCACATCCACCACCTGCACCTCCAGTTCCATCATCAGGTGCCTCTCCATATCCGCGATCAGTTTCTTCTAGAAATGATGTGTATGGAGCAATTAATAGAATCCCATTATCTATTAATCCATATAATGGACAAAATACAGTGATGGACGATTACTTAAGAAGAATACGTCGAAAATCTTTAGCTATAGAAACAAGAGTTAACGCTGAATTAGATAATTTATGTATTACAGAAACTTTAGAAATGAATCAAAGAGATATCCCACCATTAGATGATAAAGAAAAAGATAATTCTTTAAGTATGAAAAAAAATAAAGGTTCTATTAGTTTTTTTACTCCGGAAGAAAAAGGGGTAAAAATTTACCAATTACGAGATGATATATATGAATTAATCTTGCCTAAAAATCACAATTCAAATATCGTTATGGGTCAAGGAGATAGATTATTTAAAAAAAGAATGTCTGCAAAAACATTGGTTATTGTACAAGATGGTTATTTAGTAAAAAGAAATAAGGAAAGAATAAAAATTAATCCTTCTATAAACTTAAATTATTTACCTTATTGTACTTCCCAAAATATAACAGAAGAAGATTTTTTTGATGGAAGATTACATAATTATGAGGCTAGAAAAATAATTAACATAATGGAATTAAAAATATTAAGATAGCTAGCTACAGATAGCTGGCTATAGTGAGCTAGTTCTTAGCTAAATCAAAATTAAATTAAATTAAAAAGGATAAAAATGTTACGAGCACATGAATTAATGGATGGTAATACAGAAGATATTAGAGTTACTAACTTATATAAAACTAACGAGCATAATGGTCAAACTAAACAGTTAGTACTTAGAAGTAAAAATACTACTTTAAAAAATAAATATGGTGGTCCTCAAATTTACACGGTAAAAATTAGAGGAAGAAATGGGGTTGCCAAAATAGAACCTAATACTGAAGTACAAGTTTATTGTTCTTGTCATGATTTTATTTTTCGTCGAGCTTATTGTTTAAAACTAGCAGGGTCGTTATTAATCCCAGAAGGATTTTTAGACGAAGCTCCAACAAGTACAAATCCGAATTGCAATAAAAAACATTGCAAGCATGTTAGTCATGCATTAAAATACTTAATCAATACAGGAAAATAAGGAAATATTATGAGAACAGATGTATTAGAACATCAATATAATATAGAAAAAAATGAAGAAACTGGTAAGTATAAAATAACGAAAGAGATTGAAAATAATACAAGATGGAAAATTATTAATCAGACTATATCTAATTTATGGTTAGTTTATTTTGTAGCTTTAATTTTATTTTCTTTTATGGTTTATGGTATTGAAATTTTATTTTCACTAGAACATAAAGAATACTTTTTTGATGGAATTTATTTATTAGGTATAATTTTTTTATTTGTACGACATTCTTATAAAAATATAGAGTCGGCTTTTCAAAAATTTTATGACAAATACGAGGTTAGTTAAAAGGAACAATAATGAATATTAATGAGAGATTATCAAATATAGATTATACGATAGATCCTACTTTAACAGTAGAAGCAAAGCCGAAGTTAATACCAATTGATATTATTAATGTAAATTGGACTGGAGGCTATCCAAATTTATGTTCTGGTCATTGGGTATTTAAAGTAAATGGAAACTATTTACCAAGTGAATGTGATAAGTATGGAAAACCTATAGATAAGTATGAGTATGGACATTGGATGACAGAACATCTTGGAATTTCTGGTACTTATAGTGCTTGGGAATTTGGAGATAACTACGAGGAACACTGGAATAATTATCATGATGGTATAACAGAACAAGACTTTTTATTAAGTGATAAATTTAAAAAGATAGTCGAACTATTAGAATTAAATGGATTTACTTTAACAGAAGAAAGTACTAAATTATTAATACTAGGTATAGAACAGAGAGATTGGAGAAGTGGTTCCTGTGGTGGGTGTATCTAAAATGAAAGCTTATAAAATCAAATCAAAGGAATGGTTTCTTAGCTTTACTAGGGGTAAACATTTTAAAACTTGGGAATGTCCAGTAGAAGGTTCTGGGTCTAATTTATATAAGGAGAAATTTAATGAATTAATGTTAGATTTTTGCGATAAGATATTTCATAAACATGATCCGGATTTAAGCAGAAGAGGAAAAAGTACATTAATTATAAAAGATAATAATCTATCTAATTCAAAAGATCATTGGTATTTTTATGAGGGGTGGTATGATGAAATTGAATTTCCAGTAACAACTCTTAAAACTAAAAAAATTAAAGGAGGTTTTATTTTAAATGAAGGTATATAAAATAAAATCAGAAGCTTGGTTTCGTAAAAATAAAACATCATCCGATTCTTATAGTTGGAGATGTCCAATTACAAATTCATATGGATATACTACAGGAATTAAATCTTTTAATAGGGATATGATTCCTTTTTGTAATAAAATAATTAAAGAATCAGATAATATATGGACTATATTAAAAAATGGCGACCTCAGAGTAAAATTTATGAAAGAATACAATGGTATTCAAGTAGAAGAGGTCACTAGAACATTTTATAAGAGTTGGTACGATATTTTAATTATTCCAGAAAGAACCCTTCGTAAAATTAATAGAAGAGGCGGATTTATTCTAGATGAAATCATACATAATTAAGTCCCTAGAATGGTTCGAATCAGAAAATACTTTTCATAGTCATAGTAAAGCAATTGTCCTACTAGGGGATGATGGAAAGAAAAAGATTATAAAAAGAGATATAATAAAGTTACTTGCAAATAAAACTTTTTTAGAAAATGAATTCCAATTATGTACTACTGCAAATGGAGTAGTTAAAAATAAATTAGTACTAACTGGGGAAGCCGCTAACTTTGGATATAATAGTGTAATTATACATAATAGATGGTGTATTATTACAGAAAAGATTATAAAAAAAGTTAATAAAAAAAATGGGTTTAGTTTAGAAATAAGCTATTAAATTAACTGGAGTATAGCCTTGACTATTCTTAGTTATAATAGATAAAATATAGTACATATGAAAGGACAAAATATGGCTCGTAAAAAAAAGAAAGTTGCTATAAAAAAGCAAAAGCCTAGATTTACTGAGAACGACAAAATAATAAGAATGGTTCCAATGGGTGGATTTCATATTGGTAAAACAATAAATTTAATTCGGGATCTAGACAATATATCATATAATAATATCGCGATATTAAAAAATACAAAGGGTTAAGATGACAATATACACCGTAATTGATTCGGATTTAGGTTATAGAAATATAGTTGATTCATTCACAGTTGAGGACCACGCAATAACTTGCGCTAAAGAAAGAGATGGTAATTTACCAAATCATAGAAATACATGTTCGGTAGTAGAACATGAATTAGATAGCCCCGATTATGAAAATGGGAGAAATATTACATGATAGTACTTAATTTTAAGGAATACGCTGGTGTCGACGATTTAGAAGAAATCACTAACCCAAGTATTTTTACAAGTAACAAACATGATACTTTTACTAAAGATGGGCTCTATTCGGAGCAAATTTTTGGCCCAGAAAAGATATATAAATGTCAGTGTGGAAAAGTATTTGGCAAAATAAATGCTAGTAAAGTATGTACAAACTGTAATGTAAAATGTTCTAAGAATGAATCTAGAAATATTCAATTCGCTAAAATAATGTTACCCGCTGGTATCTTTATAGTAAACCCCGATTTTAAGAATGCTTTACAAGATATTTTCGGTCATAATAGTATTAAAAATATTTTATCAAAACATGCATATAATAGTAATAAAGAAGCACCTTATTATTTCCATCTTAAGAAATATAAGTTAATCAAAAGTACTAAAATAGCGGAAGGTGATAAAGATTTTATTGATCATCCAGTTTTTGATATTAATTCCTTAAAGGACTTGTTTTTTTTATTGCATGATTTAATGGCAAAACCACCTGAGGAAGGAATTCCAGTAGAATGGAAGTACCGACATCATTTAACTGGTAGTATTAAAGAAGATTATTTAAAATATGTTTTCTTAAATTATATTTTAGTAACTCCTCCAAATAGTAGACAGGTAGTAAAAATTAGTAATACTAAGATTTTACCACATCCAATTACAAAGGCTTATATTGAAATACTTAAAAATATTTCCAAAGGGACTTCTGTTCTTGATAATCTTTATAATACAAATTCTGATTTTTTTGGTAATACTGTTTATAAGTATCAGCAAAGTATTGATGATGTATATCACGAAATATTACAATTTAATTTTCAAAAGAAAGATAATTATGTAAGAGAATCTTTAACTGGAAAAACAGTAGAATTTAGTCAGAGAGCTGTTATTATTCCAAATCCAGTTTTAAAACCATATCAATTAGGTTTACCAGAAGAAAGTATTAAGAAAATATTTTTACCAGAATTACTAAGATATTTATTCGTAGAATATGAAGATAAAGAGATTAGTATTATTGATGAGGATGGTTCTCAAAATAGTTTTGACGTGGTGGAATATATCCAATATATCTATGATAGGTTCAATAATAATTTTGAAATTACTTTACCTGATGAAGATTTTAAAAACTTCTTAGAAAAGAAAATGAAAGATTTTAGGGTACTTACTGAAAGACAACCTAACTTATGGAAGTTTAGTAGTAGTTGTTATTCTATAGCTCGAAGCTACGGGGATTCAGAGGATGATATTTATCAAATACCTGAGTTTACAGAAATAGGTATTCCGGATGAATACAGAAAATATTATTTCGAAGCAATGAATGAAGCACCTGATTATGTCAGAGCGTTACAAGAGAAAGGTTCTGCTTTTTCCAAAATTTATTTAAATAATATGAAAATGGCCGTAAGAAAAATTTACAACACAAAAATACAAGCTTTAGAAGCTGAGGAAATATAACATGAAAAAAGTAGAAAAATTAAAGTATAGATTATCGTTTTTAATGACATTAGTAGATGGAGATTTAGCAAATATTAAAGAAGGTTTAGATAGCTTTTTAAATATTATTATAGAAGCTAAAAAAGGCGAAGATGTTAAAGCAGCTAAATATTTCATTAAGAAATTATTATCAAGAGAAGATGTTCAAAGACATTTAAAAATTCCTCAAATTGGTCAAAATTATGCTAATTTATTAAAAGCTAAAACAGAAGAAGAACATAGAACTCTACCAAAAAAAGCACTAGCAAAAGAACTTAAAAATAAAAAAGGAAATACAATGGCAAAAAAAATAAAAGTTAAACATTTAAAAAATTTAGGTTTTTCTGACTTAGAAATTGAATTAATTAAAGATACTATCGAAAGTACGACAGAAGAGTTAATTTCAAATGGAGAGCAGGATAAAATTGAATTAATTACTCAAGAAATTTTAACAGGCTGTATAGATATTAAACAAGAAAGAACTCCTAAAAAAGTTAATCAATCAAAAAATAATGTTAAAGTTAAACCGGATTCTATAGTATCAGATGGCGAAATTAAAAATGGTAAAAAATGGTTTTCTATAGATGGTGATAAACTATTTAAACAATATTTTTTAGCTTGGGATAAAGAATCTTTAAATGGTGGGAATGGTCTATTAGTAGCGGTTAGAAATAAAAAAGAAGAAAAAGCTTTTTTAAAAATCATAAAAAGAAATAATGCTCATGCGTTTAGAAATGGGTTATATCCGAAAGAATTTTTAGAAGATCCATTATATCAATTAAATAATTTTCATGATAATCATCCAGAAGAAGAATTAATATTACCTACTAAAGCTGGAAAGATAGATGATAATTAATTATGGAAAGAGTAATATTTATATTACTCAGACCATTAATGGGGAGCCAAAATTAAGAGATTTTCAAGCCAATATAGAATTAAAAAATAAAAATTTATATATTGGTGAAGATAAAATCTTTGATATTTTTGGACATAATGGTCAGGCTCATCTAGGTTACGTTGATTATAATCATGTTGACATTACTAAAAAAGGAAGAGAATTATTCAACATTCCAGACGAATGGACTTCTCATTTAACTAAGGTAACAATTAAAGCAATTTAAAGGAATTGAAATGTTAAAAAAAATAATAAAGTATTCTAGTGATAATATTAAACTTATTCTTTTTCTTGCAGTACTAACTTATTTTTTTACTACGGTAATGTTATATGTATGGGGATTTTTAGCTGGGTTATTTATTCAAATAATAATTTCAGCTAAAACGGTAGCATCAGTAATTAAAGAAGAAACTGACTTAGGTCATGATGTAGAATATATTTATTTACATAAAGATTTATTTAGAGATAAATATAAAAAACTCCGTTATAATCATATGGCTAATTGGATATTTAAAAAACATATCGAGGAACTATATAAAAAAACGGATACTGGTAATATAATAGAAGAAATTAAACAAGGAGAAAAATTGTTTAATTTAGACTATCCTTACACCGAAAGAGAGGTTAAGGATAAATGGAAATTATTATTAAAAGTATGGCATCCAGATAAAGTTTCAGCTGAGAAAAAAGAATTGGCTACTAAAAAAACAACAGATATAAATAGAATAAAAGATGTTCTTTTAAAAAGAATTAAAATGGAAAAGGCTAAAGCCAAATAAAAAGGATAAAGATTGCAAATAAAAAGAAATAGAGTAAAAGAAATATCTAGTAATGTTTCTCAATTTACGAACCATGATTATGATGGTGATACTATGATTTCTGTCGCACTTCATTCAAAACAAGCAAGAGAAGATTTCCACGATCATTTCGTAAATAATTTAGTGGAATTCGAACATAGAGATTCTTTACTGTTCAGTTATGAACATGAGAGTATTTATGCTTCTTATATGTATACAAAAATTATGTTAGATAATATTGAAAATAATGAATGTACAAAGGTAACTGTAAAAGATTTTGCAGAGTTAAGAGAAAAATATATTAATATCGAAGATATCTCAGCTGGTAAATTAATTATTAATATAGAACAACTTCCTATTCAAGGTAACGAGGATGGTCTTCATTTAACTGAATGGTTAATTAATAGAAGTTTAAATGATACTGAATGGGATGAAAATCAGGAAGTTCATAATGAAGAAGTTCATATTGATGATAAATTTAAAGTTTATTATACAAATAGAGTAGCTTTAAATAAAAAGAATCTTATGAAAATGACTTATGATTTTTGGAAAAAGATCGAATTCACTAAAGATAAAAATCAATTTTATAATTGGGTTCATGAGTTAAATAAATTATTTTTAGAAGTAGGAACAGTTATTAGTAGCTGTAATCCAAGTTTTAAATTAGATGATTTTAGTGTACGAAGCGATGCTATTGAGGAATACAAAAAGAATATGATTCAAGTAGAACCATATTTAGCTTTCCATCAAAATCTAGTTCTTTTCGAAAACTTTATTAGACCAGAGGTTGAAAAAGATAAAGAAAATATTCTAGATAAGGTTTATGATTCTGGAGCTAGACTGAAATCAGTTCAGTTACTTAAAGCAGCTAGTAATACAGGTATTCCAACAGATATTTATGGAAAGGCTTTTCCTAGAAATATAGAAAATTCATTACTTGATGGATTAACTCAAGAAGAGTACTTTGGTACTGGAGATTCAGCTAGACTAGCATTAATGCAAAGACAGGATGCTATTCCAAAGGGTGGAGAACTACAAAGAAAATTCTTCTTTAGTACTGGTATTTTAAATTTTAGAATTGATATCGAAGATTGTCAAGAAGATATATCTCATGAAAATAAAAGTTATGAGAAATTTACTATTTTAGATAAAGATCATCTAATGTCTTTAAAATATAGATGGTATGATGCTGGAACAGAAGAAAGAGAATTAACTGGAACAGAAACTGAATTAATAGGAACTGATATTAAATTAAGATCTCCTATTAGATGTAAGACTCATGGTTTTGGTATTTGTAAAAAATGTTTTGGTAGTAAACAACCAACAAGTAAACATGTTGGAGCTAGTCTTGGTTCTTATATTGCGGAAGGTATTATTCAATCTGTTCTTAGAACGCATCACTTTGGTGGAGCTTTTATTACTGAGGAAGATAGAGAAATATCTAAAATATTTATGAGATCAACTGTAGTAGGTGGAGACTCAATAGTTGGAGCACCGGAAGATATAGATTATATCAAAGGTTATTTAGCTAAGAAATATCCAAATGAAGAACATATTACTTTAGATACACATGAAGATAAAGAAAATAATAAAGAAGTATTAACTATTACTGTAAATGAATTACCATTTAATGATGATTCTGTTAAGATTCTAAATGGAATTGTTTCTTTAATTGATAAAAATAGAAAAGATGATGCTCTTAGAAGTATTAACGATATTTATGGTAATCTAGTAGAAGTAATTACTCAAAATAATATTCTTAGTATTTATTTTGAAATGATTTTATCATTATTATTCTATGATGAAGATGGATTATTAATTAGATATAGTGATAAAGAGATAGTTAAACAGGTAGCATTGAAAAATGTAATTGAGCAGTTAGATCCTAAATTATCAATATTTTATAACTTTAGTAATAGAGCTATTTCAAATGTTTATAAAGCAAAATTTAGCGAAGGAACTACTCATATGTATAATGATATCTTAGATATCTACTACTAATGGAAGCGTTCTTAACCGGAGATATCTTCGGTATGTATTTTCAATCAACAATAGGAATAGTCGCATTTGGAATAATAACTTTCTTCTTTATGGCTCTATTCATGAATGAAAATCATTATTTAAATGACATTAGTCCAATAGAATGTATATGCCTACTAATTTTAATGGGAATAGTAGAATATGTTAGTATATTTACGATATGGGAATGAAATTATTTAAAGTTTTAATTAAAGTATTTCATAATATTTATATAGTACTATTATTTTTATTAGTAATAGTAAGTGGATTATTACAAATAACTGGTTTTATTATCAGTATTTTTATATTATTTATATTATATATTATTCTACTATTATTATATTCTGATAGAACATTAACGAAACATTTTAAAACAGAAGCAGATAAAGTAGCATTTGCTACTTTATTTTACTATATTTATTTTGTGAGTTATTATGTATTATTTATGTAGCACAAAGAAAAGGAAGTAAATGAATTTAGAAGATAAAAAAGAATTAAAAGAGCTAATTAAATCGGCTAATAGAGAAAGAATAGTTGAAGATTATTCTGAGGAGGAAGAAAAGTTAAAAAAATTAGAAAAAAGAAATAATATTATTTTTGGTTTTATACTATTTTTAACTATTAGTATTTTTAGTTTTTTTATAGCTAAACAGAACAGCGATTATAATAAAATAGTATCTTATAATCAACAAAATTTTAAAAATAATAAAACCTTATATTGTAATATTTTCATAGTATCTAAAAAAACTGGTTGGGAAATTATAACGAATAATGGTTTAGATATTAAATTTATTAATAAAGAAAAGGGTGTATTAGAGTATCCAAGTACTTGTAAAATAAAGGAAGTAAATGAATTTAATTAAATTCGACAAGCAAAAAGAAATGGCTCCAGGAAATATGCTGGTAAAAGATTTTAGAAAAGCCGACGCTGAGAAATTAGAATTTATATTAGAAGATATGTTTAAGAGGATTAAGAAATTAGATCCAGAATATACTTTTGATATTTCATACGAAACTATGAATCCTACTTATCTAAATCTAAATACTTCTTATTATGATAAGGTTATAGTTAATCAAGGTTATAAGGATTATAAAAATACTATAACCTTTTTAGTACCAAAATTAGTCCAAGACAATTACTATATTTTAAATAATATGGTTTATGTTCCTTTATTATTCTTAGAGAAGGCTCCGATAGATAGAATCTATTTACCAGAAGAAGGAAAAAATAAAATATTTGCAAATGTTAATGCAGTATTTAACTTTACCTTTGATTTCATAGCTGGAACAATTCAATTTAAAGGTAAGTCTATGGAATTAGATTTATTCTTAAAAATATTTTTTGATAAAGATCCACAGTATATTGAGGAATTAATAAAATTAAAATATATTAAAAAACCTGGATTTACAAAAGAGGAATTTAAAAAGTTTATTAAATTTTTCAATTTTCATAAGGTGGAATTCTTTGAAGAGATGGATGTAGCTAAGTTTTTAGATGAACAATTATTATTAGAATATTATCGAGATATGTTCAATAATTTTTTCGAGACTAATACTTTATCGGATATCTTTAAAAAGATTATAGTTATTAATGAAGAGAAAATAGAAATTAATATGGCGGACTTAAAAAATAGAAGAGTAGTACTACTCGAATATTTAATAAGACCAATATTTGAAATTTATTTAAGATTATTGTATGGTATTATTGATAAAAATAACCAGAACTTTTTACCAACTATGAATGAGTTAAGTATTATGACTACTGGTTTTAATAAGAACTTACATAGAGGAAATTTATACGACTTAAGCCTTCCATTTCCGGCTCCCTTAATTCATAAGGTATCGCAAGCAATTAGTATTATTAGAGATGGTAGATTACCAAAATCTTGGACAGAAAATAATCCAAGTGGTTTTGGAAAAATTTGTCCAATTAGTATCTCTTCTCAAAACACTGCCCTGAATCTAATATTTACTTCCGAAACAGAATTAAATGTTTTTGGAAAGATAGAAACTGCTACATAACTGGATATAGAGTTCCAGATACTATAGAAAAGATATATTAGATACAGAAAGAACTTGGTCGATACCAATTAAGGTTGTGATAAAAATCACAAAATATATACATTTAAAAGGAAATAAAAAAATGGCAAATACACAAACTTACACAGGAACAATTACAGCAGCATACGTTAACTTAAGCAAGAAAAATAAAGATTACGCAACAGGTTATATTCAACTACCAGATGCAAATGGCGCAAATCAATCTTACAAATTCTTATTATTCGATGATGCTTCAGTAGCAGCTTTAAAAGCCTTTGATCCACAAAATCTAAAAGGTAAGTCAATTTCAATGGATGGAGAATTCAAAGAAAATACATGGAATGGAAATACTGAATATCAATTAATGGTTTCTTCTTTAGTACTTCCAGGTGCGGAATCAGCTCCAGCTGCTACTCCAGAACTACAACCTGGTCAACCAACAGAACCAGCAACTGCAGTTCCAAATCCAGCGGTAGAGGCTCCAAATGCTCCTCTTACACCACAAGTACCTGCAACTAATACTCCAGTAGTACCAACAGTTCCAACTTCACCAGAAGTACCACAAGCTCCTAGCATACCAAGTACTCCAGTAGTTCCGCAGGCACCACAAGTTCCTACAATGCCACAATAAAAATAATCTAGGTTAACCTAGATTATTAAATAGAAACCATTAAATTAAAAAGGAAAATATACAATGATAAATAAAATAGTATTACTTAATAATGAATTATATAAAGTATTAAATAGAATCTCAGCCCTTACTGGTACTAATGAAAAAAGAAATGAATTAGCGATGTTTTATTCTAGTATAAATAATACCGAAAAGAAAATAGTTAAACAATATTTTAATTATGTTTATAGTCCATTTATTATTTTTGGAATAAAAAATGTTCCTAATAAATTATTAAAAACTAAATCAAAATATTTTAGCCTACCTATAAACGATATTGTAGAAGCTATGGCTCAATTAGATAAAGCTTTTTTAGTTGATAAATTAACTGGAAATAAAGCAAATGAAAAATTATGCGAAATACTTAGGTCTTGTGATAACGAGACCAGATCTCTTGTCCAAAAAATAATAGATAGAGATTTAAAAATTGGTATGTCAGAAAAGGGAATTAATACTGGAATTCCTTATTGTTTACCTTTACCTGAATATATGGGAGCTGTTTCTTTTCCTGGAATTAGTAATATAGTAAAAAGAGTTTCTAAATATAGTATTGCTAAAAAAAATAATACTAGATTTTATATAGCTCAAGAAAAAGCTGATGGTTTATTTTCATTTGCGAGTATAAATGATTGTAGTGATTTAAAATCAGGAAATGGATTTCAATCTAGAAGATTAAAACCGATTAGTATTAATTTTAAAGAATTAGCAGCTGAGTTCAAACAACTTAAAAGTATGGTTCATGATAAATCAGTTCTTCATGGGGAATTTACTATTGAAGGTTTAGATAGATTAACTAGTAATGGGGTATTTAAAGCACTTACTACTATTTATAATAAAAAGGAAGAAGGATTAACTAAGGCGGAATTAAAAAAATATATAGCTGCATTAGAAGAAACTTTTGGTCAATCCTTTGAGGAATTACAATCTAAAATTAGATATACTGTTTGGGATTTAACTAATTCTGCTTTATTAAAATCGGATAATCTTTCTAGATTTGAAGCTTTAAAAAGTTGTTTAAAAAAATTAAAAGATTTTAAACATATACAATTAGTCGATTATAAGTATTTTGGAATTAATCAATTACAAGGGGCAATTAAGTATTTTGAGAATAAATTAAAAGAGGGTAAAGAAGGTATAATCCTAAAAGAAGCTTCTGGACTATTTAAATCTGGGAAAAGCACGAATTGTATTAAATTTAAAAATGAATTTAGTTCTGATTATAAAATAGTTGGTTTTGAAAAAGGTTCTGGTAAATATAAGAATACTCTTGGAGCTATTTTTATTGAAAGTGAAGATGGTTTATTAAAAAGTAAAACAAGTGGTTTTACAGAAGATAGGAAACATGAGATTTGGAACAATCAAGAAAAATACTTAGGTAAAATTGTAGAAGTAAGAGCTAATGATATTACATTATCCGATGATAATATTAAAGATGGTATTGAAATTTGGAGTTTAATGCATCCAAGATTTATCGAAATTAGAGATGATAAAACAGTTGCGAATACTTTAATTGAAATATCAGAAGAAAGAAATGCATTTAATTTTGCAAAAGAACTATTAAAAGATAGCGAAGATGTTGAAATTCCTTTAGATAGTAATGGAGATAAAGAAGAAAAAGATACAGTAAGAAAATACATTTGTGGTAATTGTGCTGAACAATTTGAGGATACTTACTACCAAACTCTTACTGAACTTACCTCTCCTTGTCAATGTCCAACATGTGGACAATTAATATCTAGAACAAGTCATAAATAAGGAAAAAAATGAAACAAGATAAAAATGTAGTATTGTTTAGTCCACAAATAGAAACATTCGTACCATTTGCTAATAATGTAGATCCAAGCAGATTGCAAATGGCTTCTAAACAGCTAACCCAAGTAGTTGTATCTAAAAAAACGGAAACACCTATTGTTATTGATAAATACTATAGTTCATTATCAGAAATCAATTCTCCTTATTCGGAAATTGCAGAAGATGACGGAATAGTTTTATTCTATCAAAAAGAAATACTTATATTATATTATACTACTGAAAAGAGAATGATATTTAAACAAGTACCTGGTCATAAAAAATTAATTAATAATAGTCTTAGTTTAAAATATTGTATTGCTGATGAATATAAGAGTTTTAAGAAAGGGGCTTTATTATTTGATTATACTAATATGCTGCCAGAAATTAAAATGCCGAGAATTGGATATAGAGCGAATATTTTATTTAGTAGTTTCTTTGGATACGCGGCTGATGATGCTGTTGTTATTTCTGAATCATTTAGTAAGAAAACTCAAATAGAATATAGCGATAAGATGTTTATTCCAGTTACTAAACAGATGAGATTCTTAAAAAATGGTATTGATTATTTACCTAAATTAGGGGATAAATTAAATACTGAAAACATTTTAAGTTACTATATGATAGATGCATCTGAATTCTTCTTAACGGAAGTAATTAATTTAGATGAACATACAGAATCAAAATATTATACTAAAAGTTTTAAAGGTATTCAAGGTGGTACTGTAGATAACATCAGAGTACATACTATTACTAAAAAAACTTTTAATGAAAATAGAGAAGCTTATCTTTATACAAAAGAACTTATTGATGAATTAGAATTTTACGACAATTCGCAAAAAACTACTAAAGAAGATTTAACTAAATGTTTTACTTCTTTAAAACTACCTCAAGATAAAATTGATGAATTAAGTGATACTTTATATAATCAATATATTAGTATGGAAACTGTACCTAAATCAGTTCTAAATGATATGAGAGATAATTATAATTTAGATCCAGATGATATTGATTATATTATTGAGGTTGATACTAGTTATACTGAGAATACTTCTAGAGGAGATAAGTTCACTAACTTATATGCTGGTAAAGGTGTGGTTGGTTTAGTTATTCCAGATGATTTAATGCCTAAAGATCCAAAGACTGGTTTACCATTTGATATGATATTTAATCCATTAGGAATCTTTGGTAGAAATAACTGGGGAAGTATTTTTGAATTAGCTATGAGTAAGATTGTTCGAGATATAGAAGGTGCTGATGATTTACTTGATTTTAAAGAAAGAATTGAATTCGTTAATGAAAATTTAATTAAAAGAACTGATGAAGAATATTACTTATCAGTTAAAGAAATTTTATCTAATAACTTAAGTGAATTAAGAGAAAATGTAGTCAAAGATAAATTATATTTTTATTTTAGAAACTTTAATGATATTACTTATGCTGAGTATTATGAAGATTTTATTGCTCAGTACGGAGAAAGATTTGGAATAGATCTAAATTCAAAAAGTAAAATTAAATTTGAAAATAAATTAATGATGTACTTAAGAACTTATCTTGGGTTTGAAAGTACTATCTTTAAATCAAGTAAAATAGATAGTTTTTATGAACAAGAAATTGAATGTTATTGTGGAGAAAACTACCTAAGCAAATTATATCATACAAGTAATTCTAAATATAATGCTATTGCGTTTACTAATAGTTATAGTAAAACTACTGGTCAACCAACAAGAGGTAGAAAGAAGCAAGGTGGTCAACATATTTCTTGGCAAACAACGGCTGCTTTATTATCTCATAAAGAAAATAACAATATCTTAAAAGAGTTATTTACTTTTAAATCGGATAGTATGGAAGATAAAGAATCGTTTTTAATGAAAATTATTAAAGATGGCGAATATCAAATGAAAGAAAGATATGAAAGTAATACCAAAAAAACTATCAATAATGCATTGAAGATGATTGGTATGGAATTTTTAACAGAAGATGAAATAGCTGCTAGAAAATTAGAAGCGGAACAGGAATTGCTCGAAGCAAATATTATTATAGATTAAGGGTAAAACCTTAGTCTGTATTCCTGTCGTTAAAAATCTTTAGGGATTTTATGGCCTTATCTATACTTTTTGACTTTAAAATAAGTACTTCAGAGTATAGATATATTATAATCAGATAAGACAATAGTATTGAAAAATACTATTTTTTTATTGTACAAAAAATTTAAATAAAACAGGAGAAATGAATTATGGATATTCACTTAGGTCAAAATTTAGAAATGAGAAACGTGGCTCACGGTTCGCCAACATTAACAGTTAAGGTTAATGCTATACAAGGTAATACAGTTACATTCGAAGATCAAACGGGAAATACATTTGATGTAAATACAAGAACATTACAAGATAGTTATATCTTAAATGCGCCAGGTGCTACTCAAACTGATGCAGCTGCTGCTCCAGAAACTGGTGGTAGACAAACAATGGAACAAGTGGTAAATAATAGACCGCAAAGAATTACAACGGCTCAAGATTTAGAAACGTATAAAAATACGAGACTTACTACTATCGTAAATTCATATAATAGAGATATGAATAGAGAGCAAAATTCAGATAGAATTAGAGCAGAATTAGCTAACTTAGCTAATGAATTAAGAACGAGTGGTTATCCTCAAGATCAATGTGAACTTGTTGCAAATACTGCTTATGTAGTACCATTAAATCCACCGGCTCATTCTTTAGGAACTATTTTTAAGAACAATTTTACGCCATCTAAAACTTTAAGTGGTAGTAAATACATGCATTCATTCCTTACAAAAGATTATTTATTAAATGATTTTGCAAATAATGAAGAAGTAAAAAACTTTATTAATGTTATTGAAATGAATTCATCTGGTGTTTTACTAAAAGAATTTAAAGAAAATAAACCAGCTTTAAAAAATATTATTCTTGGATTAATTAGAATTGCTTATAGTATTGATCAATTAACAGTTAAATATGATAGCTCATATGATATTTTTTATAAAGATCAAAAGCTAGATGACGTTATATTTGATTTCGAGCAATATTTATTAAATAATATCATTGCTGTAATTAAAACTACTGGTACTGGTCATAATCAAAGCAAAGTAGTTATTAGATTATTACCAGAAGAATTAAAAAGATGTAACATTGTTGAAAACAATCCCTCAGCAAGAAATTCTGATAATATGGCAGTTGATGAAGTTCCAGAAGATTTAGTTATCTTATTTGGTGCTGGTGAAAACTATAAAGAAGAGAATTTAATCTTTGGTAAATCTTACCTTAATGTAATTATTAAAGATGAAGATTTAACTACAAAGTTAATTAATTTCGTAAATGGTGCAATGTTATTATATCCTGAGTTAATGGATGATTTACCAGAAAATGTTTCTTTAGATAGAAACGATTTTAGTTTATTTGATTATTTAGAGAGAATCGAAGCTGCTGAAAATCCACAACCAGAAACAACAGAAGATGTTGAAACTTTACCAGAACCTAATACTGAAGATGATGTAGAAGCAACGGAAGAAGTTGTTGAAGAAGAGCCAAAGAAAAGCTTAGATGAGGTTATTGCAGAGATGGAAAAAACTCAGACAATGGAAATGCAGGACGTTAATATTAATAATACTGATCCAGCTATAGTAAAAACAGAAGAGCAAAAATAACAAGGAGGTATTATGTTAACTGTCCAGAAATGTAAAAGTTATACTGCTGCTCTGGAATATTCAAAAAAAGTTAAAGGTTTAGTTGCGGTTGAAACTGAATACGGCAATGATTATTTTGGAGTCAAAGATGGAGCAGAAGTTGAATTACTCCATCATGGAGAATTCGAAGATAATCCACCAGCATGTTTAAGTTTTTATAAACAGAAAATCGATAAGGTATATGATAATTTTATCGTATCCCATATAGACACTGATGCTATTTTAGGCATTATGTGGGCGGCAGGATTTCTAAAACCAACTAAGTTAGTTTTAGAATTATGTCAATTAATAGGCAATGTTGATATTAATGGATTCCATTGGTTTATGGAACATAAATACAATAAAATAAATAATAATATACAAGAGAAATTCTTAGCTATTGGTAGCTTGGTATCTTCTTGGAAATTCAATAATATAAACGATTCTGAAGATATTTCAAGAATGGTACATAAATTAATACTTCGTATTAAAGATTTAATTATGTTTAATGTGCCAGATGACGTAAAAGAAAGAAATATAAATTTTATTGAAAAAAAAGAGATTATTAAAAATAGTCATTTAGTTAAAGAGCTATCGTTACCTGGAGTAATGGTTGTTTATAAAGGAGATACTTTTTTACTAGATGGTTATCTAGTAAATGATATTTCAAATGATATAGTGGTACATTATAATATTGGTAGTAATACTATTAGTATGTCATGTAAGAATGAAAAAATAGCTAAACGATATTTTGGAGAAAATGGAGTGGTCGAACCACTCCAGAATTTCTTTGGTGAGAACGCTGGTGGTCGAATGACTGTTGGTGGAAGTGCTAGAGATATAAAATTACAAGATGAATTCTTAGATGCTTTTATAGCATATTTAAGAAGAGAGTATTTGAATAGTTAACTATTCAAATACTTTTTTTATTCGTCTAAAAAATAAAATATACAAAGGACCTATATGGAAAACACATTTAATAATATTTTTAATATTATAGATGAAACTGCAAAAAATTCTCATATACCAGATTTTAATTTTACATTAAATATTGAGACTATAAAATTAAATAATGGAGGTAATTATTCCTTATTAAGTGTCGTACTTAATTCGGATTTAGAAAGCAGGCATTTTTTAAATAATCTAAAAAATTCAAAACATCTTTTAGATTTAAATTTTGAGAATATTTCGGTAATTTGTCATTTCGATAAAGATAATATGTTTGACGTAAGTAATAATTACAGTAATATTGAATATAATGATTTTAGTACTAATCCACAAAATTTATTTTATAGAACTGATATATCTAAAAATATTGGAGTTTTATTAGAAAGAGTTTATCGTCAAAATCATTCTAAATATCCATCTGGGCCTTATCTAAATGAGGTAATGGGTTATTTAAATAAACCAAAGTTACTTTTCTTTATGAAAGATTCTTTTTTATTGCCTAATATTTTTAATTTCTTAGAAAAAAAAGATTTATCTAATTATAGTACTAATTTTACTTTTAATATTGAAGAGTTAAATATACAGGATATGTATTATAATGGAAATTTTAGATATGCTTCTGATAATGACCTAGTACGACATATGGTTAGAAAAAACTATAGCAACGATTCTTTTGGAGATGATAGTTTCCAATATCTTATGCAAATTAAAGATAATAAAGTAGTATATAAAAATGGAATTGATAATAATCTAAATAATAATTTTCACTATATAAACTACATAGAGCATAATAATAAAGATATATTATTTAAATCTTCTCATCCAGAAAGTTTATCTAATTTAGTAACTATAAATTCTTCCCATCGAGACGATATAAATGGTTTTGTATTATGCAATGAGGAAGGTTATTATTCTCAGACAAATATGCATCTTAACTCTATTCCAGGTATTTATGAAGATTATCAACACCATATTAAAGATACAATTTTAGGTAAATTGAATCAAGAGGAAAGAGAAAAGATTTTTTGTTGGAGTATTCTTATATTAAATAATCTTCATTATAAAATAGATACTTTAGATTTAAGAGAAATTAAAAATAAAATAGCTCATGATTTAGTATTTATTGGAAAAAATATCATAACAACTTTATTTGATGTTTTTAAGAGAACTAGAGTTACTTTTTCTATTTTATCTAATTTTAAAATTACAAATACTTCTCTATATAAAGAGGATATAAGATTAACTCCACAAGGTATAAATAAAATATCTTTAATAGATTTATTTAAAAAAAGCAATTATCTAGGTAGAATGACATCAAATTTATTAAATCAACTTAGTCCAATATTTGGATCTAGTTTAGGTATATCTATTGATAGCTATGAGGCAGGATTTAATTCTCCAGATAAATTATCGTTAATACCTTTTTATGATTTTTATCAAATGATACTGGATGTTCCAGAGGATAAAAGATTATATTTAGATAAATTAAATCTAGGTAAAATATTTAAAAGAGAAGACGAACATTTTGTATTAAAAAAGAAATCTAGGTCAAAATATGTTCAAGTTTCTATGGTTCCAAATATTTCTGATGTTTTTCAAAATGGTGTAGAAGAATTAATTATAGTAGATGATACTAAATTTAAATCTAGAAAACTAAAACTATTACATAATCGCCCCAAAATAGCTTTGCTTGAAGTAAAAAGTATACCAGCGGAATTGATTTTAAAAGGAATTAATTTTAAAAAATTGCATGATAGATACGCTGTTAATTGGCTGAGTGAAAAACTATTCAAAGAAGAAGATTTAAAAAATATGGGAGAGGCGTCTAATGTGCCAGTTCGGGGTTTTAATTTTATTCCTAATCTTATTGGGTTAAATCTTTTTTCAAATAGAAGTAAATTAGGACATTATATCCGACCTACAACTATTCCAATAGATAATGAAAGTATTAAAGATATATCAATTGTTTCAATTCATATAAATAATGATAACGCTTTAGCTATTGATAGAAATAAACTATTAAAAGATAATAATTTTACTTATACTCATTTCCCAGCTTTTTTATATCTGGGGCTAATGAAAATTATAGAGCAAGCTGTTCAGGATAAATTTGGGAAACCAGTAAAAATATATTTTAGTACTAAGCAAGGACATAATAAATTATTAAAGAATGGGGCGATCGATTTTCTAGAAATAAAAGAGTCTAATTATTATGGCAAAGGAGAAGAATATTCTACTCAATTGAGCTCAATATTTTTTCCATCTGAGATGATAAATACTATTAGTAATAATATAAGTAAAAATATATTTGAAAAGGAACTTCCTTCTTTAACGAAAGAAAATTTAAAATTAATTGGAACTAACTCGATGAGTTCATTAATGATGACTAATTTTTGTAGATATATTTCTTTATTAGATAATGAAACATTAAACGAATTCCCTTTATTTAAAAAATTTATTGATATGCCTTATCCAGAATTAATATTAAGATCTTTTTTTAATGGGGATGATAAATATTATAATAAATATAATAAAACATTTAATCAAGAATTTGGTTTAGATTTTAATTTAGAGACTGATGAAAAAAGAGATTTAGATTTAGCGCAAAAGCAAGTACTAGATTCATTCTTAAATAAAATAGATGTTGTAAATTTACCGAAAAGAATGAGAGAAAATTTTAATTACTTTGCTTCATCAGATGATACTGATTATGAAAAAGATAGAAACTCTCAATACATGATATTAAATAGTAAAAAGAAAGATAATTTATTAGATAGTTTAGCCCAAAAAAGCGAGGGTAATTTATTTAGCTGTAAAGAATCTAGATATCAAGCTTTAAAATTGTTTGAAAAAGAATTAGAGATATTATTAAAACATAGGTGTATGTTATCGGAAGATAATATATTAAAATTAGAAAAGGATTTATTACTGTTTAAAGAACTATTAATAAAGAATTTTGAAGACTATTATAATTATTTAACTACTTAGTATTTTGGTACTAAGCTAGTAATACTTATACATAGATATTATTGAAAGGTTAGTATGAGAATAACAAGAGTCCCGTATTGTACGAAAGTAAAGTTCGTATCAGTAAAAATGACAAGAGTTGGAGCAAATAAAAGATTAGAAAATTATTTAGGAGAAACTTTAACTATTTTAAAATTCCATAATTTACATAATAGTATAAATAACGTTTATGTTCAGGCCAAAGATGGATATTGTTTTTGGTGCAATTATAAGGATTTAAAAGATATTGAATTAGGTTTAAGTATGAATATAAATAAACTTGAAAGAGAAATGAAAAAAAGTACCGGAATTAATTTAGATCGGGACTTGTATAATACAATTTTCAGAATTATATGGGAAATAGAGTACTGTAATTTGAAATTTGATATTATGCAAGATAATATTTGCACTAGATATAAAATAAATAAAAATATATTAATGGAAATATATTTTTTATTTTATTTTAATAAATTAAAAGGTAAATAATGAATGTAAATAAAGCAACCTTTTGGTCGTTTTCATCCAATCCTAGAAATATAAAAACAGAGGTAGTTGATAATAATTATAAACTACAATATTTAAAATATGGTATAGACGAAGAAGATATTAATCTTCATAATGCTCGTCCATTAAAAAATGCAATAGATATGTATTATAATAATACTAGAAATGAATTTAGAAATAATACTTCGGGAGTATTTAATCATATTTATGAAAATATATTTCAATATATGGTTGGTTTTTCTGTTATTATTAACTTAATAATTTATGTAGCATTATAGGAGAGTTAATGAACACGATTGCGATGGCTGATGACTTAGATGGAGTTTTTGATATAAACTTTATCGATACAATAGAGTTTAAACCTAACTTAAAATATGCGGATACCGATAGTACCTATAATATTTTAAAATTACCCTTTAGTAAATTTGATAGTTCTTTGAAGACTGTTGATTATAGTCAAAAAGTAGCTAAAGATGCTAATATAAAATATAAAAATATATACGATACTCTTTTATTTAAAAGAGCCAATATAAATCCAAAATATAATATGATGGATTTTAAATCAGAGGTTGTTGCTTATAGAGGATTCTTTAATACTAAAAAGTTTTATGCATTAGCTAAAATTTGGATGGAAGGTACCTTTTATCAGGAATTAGAAATTAAGAAAACTGGTGGTCAAATACTTAAAGCGGATTGTAGTGGGATTACTTTTAATTTACTTACTGATATTTATAAAGTACTAACTATTAGAACCGACTTAAAGAGTATACCTCAAATATATAATATAATTTTTAAAGAGATTAAAAATAAATATGTTAAGCAATTAGGGGACAGTATTAATAATTTTAAATTCGCTGAATTTATTACTCCAAAGAAATGGCCGTTATCCGAAAAGAAAACGATACCTATTCATATTAAAGGAGCTATGCTTTATAATTATTTATTTAATGATAAACTTAGACCAGGAGATAGTATTTCTTTAGTACCTATTAAAATTAGTAGAGAATTATTAATTAAAAGAACTTATTCTCAACCAGTAATAAGTAAGTATCAATTACCAATAGAGCTAATGGATAGAAAAATTAATGTTATTGCATTTCCATCGGAAAGCGAATTTAAAGAAGAGGAATTGATAGAAATTAAAAAGCTATTTGAGGAATTGGATATAAAAATTGATTATGATAGAATTATGGATATTAATATTAATATGAAGATTGTTCAATTTGAAAAACTATTTGAAGGAAAATTATGATACCAAAAGTTCCATTTACTAATCATCAAGTAATTCTAGATAATAAAGTAAAAAAAGAATTGATGAATAGAATAAAAGAAGATTTAAAATTTTATAGATTTTATAATGTTGATTTTAATCCAAGTGCTTATGCTTTTCATGATTTTAAAAAGAAAGGGTTTATTGAACCAGATCCTCAGTTAAAAGTTCTTAATAAAACTTATTATGATATTGAGACTTGGGTAGATGAACCATACTTTCCAGATCCAGAAAAAGCTAGTAGGCAAGTAAATGCAATAGCGGCCTATAATTCAGTTTTAAATAAAGTAGATGTTTATTACTTAACTCAACTACAGGCCAATCTTACTAATGATCCAAATGCAGGAATGATGTATCCAAATATTAGAGACACAGCTGTTATTCAAGAAGAGGTAAGAAAGTTATACGATGATTTATGTGTAACTAATCCAGCCTATAAAATTCCCAATATAGAAATAAATGTTATTCCATTTAAAGATGAGGTTGAATTATTATCGGCTTTCTTTAAAGATAGAATAGATGAACAATCTTTATTCTTAATTGGATTTAATAGTGATCTGTTTGATGATCCTTATATAACTAACCGACTAATTAACTTAGTTGGTAAAGATAAAGCAGCTAGAATTATATCGGAGTTTGCTCAAATTCAAAAAAGAGGAAATTCTTACGATTGGCCAGATTATCTAAAGGTAGATATATTAAAATTATATAAACCAGTAGATCAAATGGGTGGGGGATTAGGTAAATCGTTACCTAATTATAAATTAAATACAGTAGCTGAAGTAGAGTTAAAAATAAATAAGTTAGATTTACCTGGAGGATTCAATTGGAATTATCTTAATAATATAGTTGGTTATCTTACGTACAATATTTTCGATACACTTATTGTATATTTATTAGATAATAAATTAAAATTTATGGAGTTACAGTGGTCTTTAAATAATTATAATAATAGTATTATGAGTGCTACTACTAATGGTAGGTCACTAATGTATACTTTTAGAAATAATTTACATTATACTAAGCAAGATGATTTGCTAAGATTTAAAAAATTAAACAAGGAGGTATTTTTTGATATATGATTATAAAAATTTTAAAAGTAAAAAAAGATTTAATTTAAAAGATAATGGGGTCGATATAATAATACTTACTCTGTTTTATTATTCGATTACTCATAATTTATATAGAAATTTTAATAGTAACCCAATTATGCGTATGGTGATATATCCAATTAGGGATTTTACCTTTTTACTTTTTTATCATACCCGTTTCTTTTTATTCTTAAAAATTCTTAAATTATTTAATAAATTTGGGAAACATAATATAGTTTTACCTGATTATTATATGAATCAATTACATGTATTTATGAATGTAACTTATAAAAAAAATAAATGGTATATAGGAAATTTTTTCGGTTTAAATTTATTTACATTATTTGAAATACCAGCTTTATTTTGTATTATGTTTATAGAAACTTTATTAATCTTTTTATCATTAGACAATGATTATTGTGGTATATATAATTTATTATATAGAAGTAATCGTAAAACAGCTAGAGTGAGGGTAATAGATTATCATTCTCGTAATTTTATGGAAAATCATAGTATTGGAAATGAATATAATAATTTTGCCTTTGGTCTTTATTATAAGAGTATTGATCCCCGATTAAATTATCGATATAGATGGAGAGATAATTTTACTATTCCTCAAAGTCTTTTAAGAATTAATTATCACTTAAATAATAGTTATGTTAATATTGAGAATAAGGATGTTTTAATAGTTATGAATGATGATGGTAGAATTAAAATGGGTTATATTATTAGAACTCATGATAAAGATATAATGGATTATCCAATAGCTACTTATAAAGATAGCGTTATCTTTTTAGATGAATTATATCAATTTAGTAATGATGATTTATTTGAAAAAACTGGAATATATTTTAAATAAGGAAATAAAATGTTAGGAAAAATAAGTAGATTTTTCGTTGGACTTGGTAATTTAATAGCTTATAGAAAAGTAATATATAACGATCGGGATACTGATTATTTTTTTATTTTAGAACTATTAAATACTAAATTAAAAAGAGTTGCTCAATATTGGGGTTCTTTAAGTAATTATGAAAATGATTATCATGATAAAGAAAAACTTTTAGAATTAATAAAAGAGATTGAGGATTTTCAAAAAAGAAGTTTTGATCAAACAGAAAATATCAATAAAAAAGAATGTTCTACTTTAATGCAAAAAGTAGGTCGTTTAATTCCTAATCTTTGGCTCGATCATGAGTAGAAATGTATTTACTAAAGTATTTTCAAGAGGAACTGAAATTGAAAACCTGGCTCCAAGTAATTGGAGAAGTGGAAGGGTATTGGTAATATTATTTAGTATACCCGATCTATTAAAATTATATCCAGATCACGAAATTATTATGGATAAGTACATAGTTTTTAAAGAAACGGATGTTTGTATAAAAATTGAAGATTATAATTACTTTGTGACTAATTCGGAAAATGGAAAAATTCTTTTAAATAATGAACATATCGTTTTAAACCATATCCACCGGTTTTATTATGCTAAATTAGATAATGGTGATTTTCATGATAGAAAAGAACATTATATCTATCCTTGGATGATCCAGTCAGTTCATAGAATGACGGGAAGAATTTGTGCGTATAAAATTAGAGAAGATATTCCTCGGATGGGAGAAGTACATAATTATAAATCGGCTAAGATTATTAAAAATAAAAAAGGAATGATATGGCAATAAATATCGAAATAAATGATATAGAAAATGGTGTTAGAGAAATAATTAAACAAGTGAAAGCTAGTAATTTTTATCCTGATGTGATTATTGGATTAGCTAGAGGCGGTCTAGTTCCAGCTCAATATATTGCATATGGTTTAGATGTTAAAAATGTAGAAAGTATTAGTGTGCAATTAAGAGATAATATTAATAGAGCCAGTACTGAAATTAATACGTGTATTGCAAAAATTGAAAAATTAGGTTTATTAAATCCAGCGGAAGATAGATTAATTAATGTATTAATTGTTGATGATTTAATTGATTCTGGAGAAACAGTTAAATTAATTAGAGGGTTTTTTCATTCTGAAAAAATTAATTCTAAAGTGGCTTGTATATATCAAAATAAGAAACCAGTTCATAATGAATCTCCACAAAGAGCCGATTATTGGGGATTAGAAAAACCAGATGGTTGGATTAATTTTCCGTGGGATAATATAAATAAAGAAAAGAAGAACTAGTATAAGATATTAAAGATATAATAGTATATACCTAAATTAAAAAGGAAGAAAATGAAAAATGAAAGAGATTTAATAACAGAAAATAATAACTTAAAAGATAAGAAATTATTTTTTGATACTATTAATAAGTTTCCAAAGATTAGTCAATGGTTTTGTAGTTTAGAAGGAGAGGGTGGGGCTATTGGAGAACCATCTTTATATATTAGATTAGCCGGTTGCTATTCTGCTTCTTGTACTTGGTGTGATTCTAAATATTCTTGGTTTGTAAAAGATGGTAAAGATGAACTTGGTTCATTAACTGAAAAAGTACAAACTGAAATGGCTGGAAAAGAAATTAAAAGAATGACTATTACAGGTGGGGAACCTTTACATTTTATTGAATTTATCCCTCAGATATTTCATTGGGGTCAAGATTTAGAATCTAAGTCTTTGGATTATTTAGGAATTGAGAGTAATGGAAATCTTTTAAGTAAAGATGATGTGGTTCTTAAAGTACTAAAAACTTTTAATACTATTAAAAATGATTTAGGTATCAATACTATGTTAACTATTAGTCCAAAAATTGATGCAGAAGAATGTTATGCTGGTTCTTTAACTGATGATGAAATCTTTGAGATGTATTCAAAAGTTATCGATAACTGTAAAACTTATTTAATTCATTATCCAATTAATTTTAAATTTGTGTATAAAGAAGGCGCTAAAGATAACTTCTTATTATTCAAATTAATTAATCTTGTAAAAGAAGCTGGTTTTGAAAATAGAAATATTCTAGTTATGCCTTGGACTCCAGAAGATCCATTGGATAAAGATAGAGATATTTGGGAAGCATCTAAAGACGCATCTTCAAAAATGGCTCTACAAAATGGTCTAAGATATTCTCCAAGAATACATGTAGACAGACGATTAGATTAGGGGTATTAAATGGCTTCTAATCTATATTATAATATAAAAGCTACTATCCATTTTAATTCCGCGGATGTAGCTTCATTAGACCCAACTGTATTAGCTTTTCATAAAGCTAATTTTGGTGCTGTAAATATAGGTTATTTTGCTCAAAGTAAATCCCTAGTTAATAAAAAAATTCCATTAGCTCAATTAAAATTGAATCAAGTTCCAATAGAATTAATTACTGCCTTAAATAGTAATTTATATTTTATTGAAATTAATGTGTCTCAACAAGGAGTTACTTTTTATAATAATTTTTATAATGTAGTAACTGCTGATTTTGATACAAGTAAAGAAGCAATTGCGGGAGCTGATTTAACCGATTCTAATATCATATTAAAATCAATTATAATGAATAAATTAGAAAGGGAGAAAACTCTAGGAGCTGTAAATACGGAAGTAAATGGCTCTGGTGGGTTTAAGAAAAGTACAACTCTTATATTTGAAAAATTACCAAAAATATTAATAGATACTTATGGTTCTGGATTTAGCGTTCAGAATTATTGTACTGAGAATATGAGTTCAACTGGTTATACCGATTTAAGTTTTCCAGTTAATAAAAGTAATTATGATAATATTGAGTATATGCTTGGCACTTATCCATTCTCCTTAAATCCAATAGAATATGGATTTGATGAGGGATTTGATGCAAGAGTTTCAAAAAACTGTACTGAATTAATTATGATAGATTTTAAAGATCCATCATCTTGGAGAAATCAAAGTACCGAATGTGCTTTATTTGAAAAGGATAGTACAGTTCAAGTTCAGTCTCAACCTATAATAGTTAAAAATGGAAATTATTTTGGAAATACATTTAGTAATAGATTTATTAGCTGTAAACATTCTGTAAAGAATACTTATGATAATACATCTTATGTAATTGATCCAGAAGAAGTATCTCAAAAATTAACTATAGAAAATGTAAATGGAAAATTTAGCGAACCAGTAAGTTCAAAAAATAATAATATACATACCGAATTCTTTGAAACTACTTTATCTCAAAAGGATTATTTACTTAATAGAAATGCTATTATTTCTTTATATAAATTAAAGCCAGAGATATATACAGTAGCCTTTAAAGAAGGAGCACCTTATGATTATTTTAAACTGGGTAGAAAATCGAATTTAATACCAAAGAATAATAATTTAACCATAGCATCAGATATTAGATTTATACCTCAAAGAAACCCAAAGAATGTTCAATCATTAAAGGAAGTAAATGAGTTAGAAGATCCATTCTTATGTACTGGAGAGTTTAAAACTCTTAGTTATTAAAAAATGGGCTAAAAGCCATAAAAGGAAACATATATGTTTTATACAAAGTTAAAAGAAATTATTTCAAAAATCCCAAACAAAACAACATTTTTAAAAGATTTAAATTTACCAGGAAGTTATCTTGGAGTAAGATATTTCTTAGCTGGAAAGCAAGATAAAATGGGTGAAAAGGGTTTAAATAATTTATTAGATTCTATGGATCATAAAATGGTTCTAGTTCCAGTTAAAATTGGAAGTCAAGCTGAAGCCGATGCTTTAAAATTACAAGATACTTTTTTAACTGATTTAGAAACTCATTTAAAAAAATATGAAAATGATACTGGTAGAGTTTTCGCTTCTCAAATAGAGGATGGGGCTTCTGCGATAGAAGCCAAATTATCTAACCTAGATACTACTGCTCCAATAAATGTTGATGGAGTAGATATAGATTTAGGAATTGATGTGGATGATTTATTTTAATGGATTTTAAAATAACTCTCTTCAGTGAGATGGAAATTACTACGGTAGTTGGAAAGAATGAAGAAGATGCCATTGAAAAATTAAAAAATATTATGTACGGATATGAAATTGAAATTCTTCCGGATAATGGTATTATTTTAAATAATGAAGAATATGGTAAACAAGAGTTATTTTATGTAACCGAGCAAGGTAAAAATTTAACTAGCAATCATATTGGCGAATAGCCTCAAAGGAAAAAATATGTCAGTACCACCAGCAGGAGTAGCACCAGTACAAACAGGAGCACCAGTTCCAGGAACCGCACCAGCAGGAGTTCAAACTTCTGGACCAGCAAGAGAATATAATAATCATATTGTTGGAAAAATTAACTATACTGCCAAACAATTATTTGAGGTTACTGGGTTTGTAGACTTAAGTAAAAAATTTCCAGAAGCCTCAGCATTTGTAACAGTTATTCCCGGTATTCCAGATAATACAAAAGCTACCGGAATTACATATAATCAAGCTGCAAAAGAAACTATGAAAATTAGTGTTCGGGATTTATTTGCTATGGGTGAAGCTATTCTTATGGCTGTTAAAGGGGAAGGTGGAGATGCCGACTTTGTTGTATATACTGATAGTTCAAAAGCATCTGCAAATGGTCAAGGTGTTACAAAACAATGTAGTATTGGAGCCGGAGAATTTAGAGGTAAGAAAAGAATTTATATTAATTATAAAGGAAATTCACAAATTCAATTAAGTTTAGATAAATGGCATGCAGTTGGAGTTGCTAAGCAAATAGAAGCTTTAGCTAATGAAACTGTTAATCAAAAATTATTAAAAGAAAGAGAAGCCGCGGCTGCTTTTTCAAGAACTTAGGAAAATGGATGAGGAATCTCATCCAGCCTTCCTGTCGTTAAATTACAAAGGAAAAAAATATGACAAAAAATCAAACTATAGTATGGTGTCTTATAATAACAGCTATATTAATTTATTTTTTAAATAGTGTAGTACATGATAAATATAATTATGTTAAAGAAATAGATTACCTAAAATCAACTGTTAGTTCTTTAAAAAAAGAAAATAAGAAGTTAATAGAAAAAGGTTTCTTATTAGAATTTGAAAAATTAGAAAAAACTCATCACCTTAATTTTAAAAAGAGTGGAAATCTTACTAGTAAGATTACTGCATTCCAAGAAGATAATAGAAATATTAAAGAGATTATAGATAGATACTCGAATGTATACACAAGAAATACTCAAGAACTTTTGAAGTTACATGCTCTATTAAGAACTATGACTAAAGAGGCTGAAGAAGAAGCTGCTAAAAGAGAACAGAAAAAAATAGAAGAAATGATTCAAAAAAATAAAGACTTGAAAGCTCGAGCGGATGCTCTTAAACAACAAGAGAAATCTAGAAAAGAAGCCGAACGTATTCGTAAAGAAAAAGCAGAAGCTGAAAAAAATAAAGTAAGGTTAGTAGCTGATAATGTTGAAGTAGAAAAGGTAAAATAATGGGGTTAATGGATACTTTACAAGAAGCAGAGCAAGAAATGGTTCCAGAAGAAAAACCTCATGATCTGTATTTGGTACCAAGACAAGCTATATTAAAAGCGGCTTTCTTAAATATAGATTTATACTCAGATACTTTAGTATATACTTGGTTAGATAAAAATAGAGTTAAGTTTAGTCTCGACGGATTAAATAATAAATTCTTAGTAAAGAAGAATACTAAATTTCATAATAGAGGTGCCTGGTTACCAGATCATTTTTTAACTGAGGAAGAATTAGAAAAAGGAATGAAATCGGAAATTATGGAACATATTGAGAATCAATTTAAAGAAGAATTAAATGATTTTTTTCATGTAAATGGTTTTGTAATTACTCATAATAAAATTATTTTTTATATAAAGGATAAATAATGTTATTAAAAAAAATAATTAATAATGCTAAAACAGATCTAAAAAGTTATCCTAAAATTAAATATTTTGATACTCCTGAAGGTAATTTAGATTCTTATGAAAAAGATAAGTTATTAAAAGAAATAACCGAATCTTATCAACATAAAAAAAATATCTATGGTGGGGATAATAAAAGTATTTCTCCAGAAAATTTAATCCTTAGAAGTATTATTATTAATATGTATAATTATAATTTTTGGGGAGAAAAGCAATTATTTAACAGTTCTGATTTATTAGATAGAATCTATAAAATACTAGATAATAAAACGTTGTCTTTATTTTTTCATTCTGATTTACGAAAACGTCATAAATTTTATAAGAAATTATTAAAATGTATTAGTCATAAATCTTTTAAAAATAGAAAAAAATATATTAAAACAACTAAATATTTTTTTGATATAACTATATATTCTCGGGAACGAGTAGACTACGTTAGAAAATATATTTCAAGAATTTTGAATAAAAAAATAGATATAGATAGTTTTATTAAATTTTTAGGAACTGTTTTTCCATCTTTTGGAAATGATAGATACTTCAAACGAGAGATATTAGCTTGGTATTTTATTAAAGATGTTATACCAAATCATTTATTATTGCACTCTTATTCAGAACATTTATATTTTCCAATAGATTATCGATTACCATCAGCTTTAAAATTTTTAGATTTTATTAAATTACCTAAAAAATTTAATAAGTATTTTGATGGTAAAACAGTAATTAAATCTAAAAGAAAGGTTAATGCTATAAGAGCCGCTACTTTTTTAGCTTTAATTAATCTAAATAAATGGCTGAAATTAGACGAGCATAAATTAGATTATTACTTTTTTAATAAAAGTAGGACCGAATTTAGAGATAATCATCTTAGGTTTGAGACTACGGATTTTTAAAGTAAATAGCTAAGAACTAGCTCACTATACTAAGCTATAGCTATCTTAAGCTAAGCTATTATATAATCCTTAGGGATAAAAACAGGATATCTATACAATATAATACTTTATAATAAGTACTCTAAAGTATAGATATATTATAATCAGATAAGATGGTATAATTGAAAAGTTATATTATTTTATTGTTATAAATAATGTAGGAATTAGAAATAAGTAATTTAATAGAATTAAAAAGTTATCTTTTTATTTTATTTTTATTTTTTTATTCTATTTTTTTTATAAACCTTTTAGACCGATGTCTAAATATCTAAATATAAAAAGGAAAATCCAAATGAAAAAAGAATCGACTTTAATCCCCGGTATGAGTTTTATCGGAAAAGATATAAAAATTACAGTTACTTCTATCGATGAAGAAAAAGAGTTAATTAATGTAATTGTAATTAAACCTGGAAAACCTGGGGTTCAAAAATCTTGGAATGCTAAAAAGTTTGCAAAAAAAATCGAGGGATTAACAATTCTTGATGATTTTAATACTGATCAAAGTACTAAAACAGTAACTGGAGTTGCAGGTACTCCTGGCCAACCAGCTAAAAATTGTACTGGTTTTATGATTAATATGGATAAATTAGTAAATAAGACTCTTAGAATACAGCCTAATGACCATGGTGTTGAGAGTGTTTATATTTTTAGTGTTAATCCTTGTCAGAAAACAGTTCTTATTGGAGAAGATGAGCATGATGAAAAACCTAAATGGATGCCAGCAGATTCAATTCTTCAACAAGTAATGCCAGAAGATTTACAAAATTTATCGTCTGGTTCTATAAATGCTTCTTCAACAGAAGAATTAGCAGGTAAAGCAGTAGAACTTTTTAAAAAGTTAGCAGGTAAATAATAATGGAAAAAAAAATACACATATTAGAACCAGGAATGATCTTTAGAAATGAAGATAGACAAGTTGTTGTATTATTAGAAGAAAAAAAATCTATAGATTTCGTAACTTTTGATTTTAAAAAAAAGGTAAGTGGAATTACAACAATTAAGAAAAAAGATTTAATTGAGTTTATTAATCAATTTAGATATCTTCCAAATGACTATAATAAAACATATAAATTTTCTACTGGTAATCGCCAAGATTTAGAGAAGATGGTTAAAGAAAGATTAAAAGAAGAAACTTCTAAAAATGATGCGACTTTTGATCTTGATAGATTAAAAGGTCAAACTATTCCTCTAAAAAAAAACACAATTAAAGATAACGTAAATAGTGTTTATTGTTTTAGTGTAAATAAAAACAATGGAACTATTTTAGTTGGTCAAACTAAAACCCACCAAGATCCTAAATGGATCGATTTTAATAAATTTTGTAAATTTATTAAAAAATCATTTTTAAAATAAATAGGATTAAATCCTATTTATTTTTCACTTTTAATACCGATGTATTTATAACCGAAGTTATAGCAAAACTCAATTAAATATTAAAAGGTATATCCATGTTAAACACAATTAAAATTTCACCAGTATCTTCAACATTATTACAAGTTCCAGCAAAATCTGGTTCACTAGATGATTTATTAGCAAATGCAGTAAACAATGTTGGATCAAATG
>Ga0193964_1000023_pt1 | contig 75890 bp, 92 predicted proteins | sample FB_7_MG_FD_140323 | JGI IMG/M metagenome (GOLD analysis project Ga0193964, IMG submission 140323) | Microbial mat bacterial communities from the Broadkill River, Lewes, Delaware, United States - FB_7_MG | ecosystem: Environmental > Aquatic > Freshwater > River > Microbial mats | place: USA... | reverse complement strand
GATAATGAAATGACTGATACATATGAATTAATTATTACTACTGATACAGCTCTTCCAGATTATGTTACAGCTATCGATGTAGCTCAAGCTAAAGCAGATGAGAAATTCGATTCGAATAAATCATTATTACCAATTATTACTGTAGTAGATTACCGATGGGGTAATCCAGTTACGTTAGTACTTCCTACTGTTTTTGGAGATACAGATGTAGATGGTAACTTAATTCCACCAGATATTGGTAACCCATTAATTTCTATTGGAGATAAAGAAAATGGTAAAACAGTACTAGACGATTTAAAAAATGTGCAATTATTTCAATTAAATAGAAGTAATAATTTTTTAATAAAAGATGGTGATTTATATGGAAATAATCAGATATTAATTCAAGGATTTCCTATCGTAGCCGGAAGTTTAAGTACTGATTATATTAAATATAATGGAGGTACTAAATTTAGTAAATTTGTAGATACTGATAGTTACGTGAAGACTTTAGCAATTATTGATGTTGCTGGTTATTTACATGTAGCTGGGGATAATGGTAATAGTAGATTAGGATTGGGAACTGAATTTTCAACTGTTTCCGATGTAAACACTTTAGAGAATACTGGTATAAATAATATTAAATATGCTCATTTTTCCCAATACGATTTATCTATTATAAAAAAGGATGGTACTGTTTGGATGTGCGGTAGAAATTTGGGATATAGTCATGGGTTAGATACAACTGTTCCAACTCCAGAATTAACTTTAATTCCAAATATTAATAATGCTGTTAAGGTTAGAAATTCTCGGGATGCTACTTTTATTTTAAATGATTTAGGAGAATTATACTCTTGTGGAAGTAAAAGATATAATGGTTTTGCAAATGATAATACAGTACATGAACTTCTATATACTGGTGTAAAAGATATAATTTCTTCTTTACGGAGAACAATAGTTATTTTTAATGATGGTAGTGTTAAAACTATTGGGTATGTTTTTGACTCTACAACTATCTATTATAATACAGAGAAAGAGAATTATGAAAAAGATATATTAGATCCATTAGTGACTAATATTAAAACTGGTTGGGCATATAAAACAATTACTTTTTTACAAAGAGAAGATGGTACTGTAATTAAAACAAATGGTTCTGGAGGATTTGTGGAAGTTCCCGAATTAACTAATGTTACTTCTATGGATATAACACAAAATCACCAACTTGCTATGGTCGGTGATAATATATTACAAAATCTAAATGGTACTGTGTTTTTACCATTTAATCCAGTTTATATAATATAAATTTAAATCCCTTCGGGGATTTTCCTGTCATTAAATTAAGAGAAAAACTAAGAACTAGCTCACTATAGCTAGCTAACTAAATATAGCAAACTATAGATCTATACTTAGCTATAATAGATATTATAGACTATATAAAAAGTTATTATAAAGGAAAAAATATGACTCCACCAAAAGCAGTACTAAATAGAAAAGATATATCACCTAGAATGATAGCAGTACTAGATAAATTTAAAAATGATAAATTGGCAATGACTACTTTAAAACATTATTTACAAATGGGTACTCATAAATTAATGCAAGATAGTATGAAACATGATTCATTTTGCGATTACTTTTTATACCCAAAAAAATTACCAACTCTTATGTTAAAATTGTTTGGGCTAAATGAAAGAGAATTAAAAGAAGAGATGAAACAATTTCATCTAAAAGATTATTCCGTATATGATGATATTTATTACTTAACATTAATGTTAGGGTATCTTATTGGATTAGATCAAGATGATCCAGAGTTGAGACAATACTCATTAACGCTTATTTCAGTTCGTATCTGGAATTATTATAAAATGAGATTCTTTCCAAAAGTATGTAATCCCGATATTGCTAGATATGTTATTAATTATGAATTACAAGGTAATCATACATTTAAAAAACATGGAACTCCATTTGGTTATATTCTTAAATTATCAGTACCAGCATTAGAAGCTAAATATCCAGCTGAGATTGCCGCTAATCCTATGGATGTATATGGTGGTTTAAAAAGAATTATTAGTACTCTTAGAAGTAGATATAATCAATTACTTAAAGGTATTGCAGAGGCTTATTATAGATCTTATAAAGAAGGTAAAAAAGAAGCGGTTGGTTCTTTACAAAAAGATTCATTTGATAGTGGTTCTGATATGGTAGAAAGAAATGAACACTTCTCTGGTATTGTAGAAAGAGTTGCTGATAAAGTTTCTAAGAATGCTGTGCTAAAAAGAAAAGTACTTCAAAAACCAATCCCCAAAGAATTCCTTTATAAAAAATTCTTTATTTCTGATGCGGTAATTTCTAAAATAGATAACTGGTTAGATAATGATGAGAATGAGGAAGATTTAAAATATTTTATAGAATTAATTATTAGTGGAATTAAACCTAAATCAGAAGAAGAGATTTGTGCTTTAAATATTGAGGTACTTGCTAATAAAATTAACTCTGCTAGAAAAGAAGAGAGTTTTCAGAAAGCGAAAGAATTAGTTGCAGGTATCACGAAAGCTATCTTTGAACAAAATGGTGAACTAAGTACTCAGCTTGATTATCGATATAAAAAGATTGTTATGGTTAGTTTAATAACGTATATTAAAATATTATTATGTAAAGGATTATAATGGATGCATTAAGACCTACTCAAGTTGGAGTATGAATTAATAGCCCAATAGCAAGGTTGAACGCTAAGTAGGAAACTCGATAGCTACGAATAGCTTTTAGCTTAGTATAGTTCCTTAGCTATTTAAGAAAAGGACTGTAATGTTTAGGATATATTCTAAGAAGCCTGAATTAGGGGAGAAAAGAATCGTACGAACTTATTGTACTCTCCCTAAAAAAATAGATGGTTATTGGTACTGGTTAGAACATATAAATATAATTCAATGTTATATGAATATGAGTTTAACAAGTGGTAGAATAACCAACCCGAAATGGGTAAACGTGACAGTGATTTAAATCACTGTCGTTAAATTAACAAAGGATATTTAAATGGAAACTAATTATGTTGACTCAGAAACAATATATAAAATAGAAGAATTACCAACACCAGAAGAATTACTTGAGATGGATAAAATATTAAATTTAGATGGTTACCAATCAACACCAGATTTAGGATGGTCGGACGATAGACCAAGATTAGGATTAATAGGTTTTGGAGTAGTTAATCAAGCTATCTATAATAATTTAAGAGACTGTGCTAAAAAAAGAACGGTAATTTATAGTAAAGAAAAACGATATCAAGATAATCAAGAAGATTTATTAACTTGTACTATAGTAGTTATCACTGTTCCTACTAATCACGAACAATCTATCGTCGAAACTTTATCTGGTATTACTGAAAATTTAAATTTCTTAATAGATAATAATTTTAAAGGTATCGTTACTATAAAGAGTACTTGTCTTCCAAGTGAAGTAAGTAATTTATGTGATACAGAAGAATTAAATTTATTATACTGGCCTGAATTTTTAAATGCTAGAAATGCTACTGAAGAATTCAAAACGAAGCCGAATATAGTAGGTGGAAATATTCAAGTAATAGAAGAGTTCCAATTCTTTATGGATAGAATGTTATCATTTGATTTTGTAATAGAAACTAGCTGTACTGAAATGGAAGCTATGGAATTTAAGTACTATAGAAATACCTTAGCTATGTATCAATATTTATTTAATGCCTCTTTACCGGAATTATTTGATTCCGATCCTAGAAAATTAAATGAATTACTTGGACTCCTTCCATTACCATCTCAAGAGGAATTAATATTTTCATCTGATGGTCAATCTGGAGTTGGTGGTGCTTGTTTACCAAAAGATAATCTAAATTTAATAAGAAGTTTAGATATTAAGAATACTGATATTAATGGTTTACTACAAAATAGAAGTACCGATATATTAAAAAATATGGATAAAATAAATAGAACATTTAGAAAAGATTTACCAGAATCTCATATATAATCTCCTTCCAGTAGGAAGGAGATATTCCTGTCGTAGTTAAAACTACGCAAAAAGGATAGCTAAAAAAAAGAACTAACTAAAACTTATAAAATAATAAAGGAAAAAATATGGCTGAAGAACAGAAATTTTTAAAAGCTAATGGGGATCCATATAAAGATGGTTATCATGATCATATAAAAGACCTTCTTGCTAGAAAATTAGAAGGAGAAGGAATATTCGAAGATAAGAATAATTCATTACATTCTTTTTTAAAAGACTTATCTTATAAATTAGGTTGGGGTTATTCTGATTTCGATCCATATACAAGTGGAAATTATGCAGTCTTTATGCAACATGGTCCTTGGTTAGATGCTTTACGGGCAGCTCCAGATTCTAATAAAGCGGTTAATTATATAAGTTCTAGGGATAAAAAGAAAATAGATAATTACGAAAGCTCATTAATTGGGAGTCTGACTAATACAGACCCTAACGATAAAATTCTTATAAGAAATTTTAGTAGAATGATTACAGATATTGATTTACCGGAACCATCTAAAGAATATATTGCAATTAGTACAAGACAAAAGAATTCTTTTATTAATACTAGAGAATTTGCTGGGTCCGATTTTACATGTAATTATATAGATAATAAAGAATTAGATGTATTTAAATATCATGAAGCTTGGCATAAAAGTATAGAATTGATTAGAGAAGGTTTATTGTTCGCAAGACATAATGAAAATAAACATGATTATCTAATTCAAAATCCAAATAGTAATGCAATGCATATAGTATTATTTGAACCAAAGACTTATAATATTACTGGACTAATAACTTTATTTGGAATTCTTCCAGTTAATTTACCATTTAAAAATTTAGTAGGCGATAGAGGCGGTCCAAAAGTTGGAACTTATGCAATGCAATATAAATTTATGGATATGCAGTATGCTTTTTATTCTGGTTGGGATCATTTTGCTAAAAGCGCAGAAGATGAAAAAAGTTTAGCTTATTTATTTACTCAATTCGCTAGTATAAGTCAAAAATAGAAGAAAGGAAAAATATTATGAGTAAAACGTTCGAAGTAACGCAAGCCGAATTTGAAGAATTAATACAAAGTAATTTAAATATTACTAATCCCATTTTATTAAAATCTGGAGCATTAGGAATACTTACTAATTACCTTACTAATATCAAATTCGATGTTCAACAATTTTATAGTAAAATGTTTAGAGAAATGAATCCAGGATTGGCTCAAGATTTTAATTCATTATTATTTCATAGTACTATATATAAATCAGAAATACAATTAGCAAAACCATCTACTTTTAATATAAGTTTTATTGTACCAGAATTATCATTCGATAATATAAGATACCAAACATTTAATATTGAAAAGAATACTTTATTTAACGATAGTTCGGGAATTGATTACATGATTCCAGAAAGAATTCAAATTACAATGTCAGCTAGTAAAGTTCAAGCTTTTGCTTATAGTTCCGTAAATAAAACGGAATTAAGTATTACAAGAGCTCCTGATCCAGTTAATGAAGGTTCTTATATTTATTTAGTAAATTATACTGGAGTTCTTCAACAGAAAAGGGAATTAAAAAAGATTATAGTTCCTAATTATAATATAGGGGAAACGTTTTCTTTCTCGCAAAGTATTCATGATTATAAAGGATTAGTATCAACTAATGCTTGGCTTAATTCATCATCTGAACCAGCTAACTTAGATTCGATCGATACCTTAACCACTGATGAGATAGAAGGAATAAAAGGTTATCCTAAATTTGGTACTAAATATTATAAATTTGGTAGTTCTGCTTATGATCTAGATTTATTCTTACAGATTTATAGTAATAGTATTACTTTTGAAACTGGAGATGGTAGAACAGGAATGTATCTAGCTGCTAATAATGAAATTATTCTTGAAATTGTTACTACCCTTGGAGAAACTGGAAATCTAAGTAATATGCAATTTTTATTGCAGGATATAAATACAGAAACTGTTACCTATACTGGGGAAACTAGACTACTTAAAAGTAGTCTTAATGGAGTATCTGTTATTGGTGGAACTGGTGGAAATAATATCCAAAGTATTGAAGAGATAAGACAAAATATTTTTAATAAATTATCTTATCGAAATAGTCTTACGAGTGTAAATGATTTTGAAAAGTATTTCCAAATTAATGATAGTATTCCATATGTGGATGCTAAATTTTTAGATGCTAGATCATTTTTATTTATTTTCGATGCTTTAAAAGATAAAAATAATACCCTTATTGATACAGTTTCTTTAAATCAAACAGAAACTCATATAGCAGAAAATCCTTTTTATCCAGAAGTAGATTATGCCGGAAAAACTTTTGTATCTCCATTTTATTATAAATTTTTAAGTAATAATGAAACAGAAGCTTATATAGTTAATCCAAGTATTTCAATTAAGCTTGCTCAGGATATGGTATCTCTTAAAGATGTAGCTTTTAATAATCAAATTAATTTAGATATTAAATATGATTTTATTAGACAGAAATCTTATTTTACTATTACTAGTGGGGCAGCTTCTGATAAAATATATAAAGTAAGTACTAAGAATTTTGATTTTCAATTAGATTTTGGGAATAATTTTACTTGGGAAGTAAATACTATGTTTACAGATGCTTATTGTATTATTAAAGAAGAGGTTACTGAATTAACTTTATCAGTTCAAGATTTTGAATATAATGAAATTATTCAATACTATAGCGCGTATGATAGTTATTATCAATTAATTCCTAAGCAAATTATATATAAATATTTCGAACATGTAGATGGGGCAGCCGATCTGGCTATCGATACAAGTAATATTACTTTAGAATATTTAGATAATGAGTTAAGAGATTTATTAGTACCAGTAGATGCAATTTTAGATCCATTTACTAAAGATGAGATAGTTCATTTACTTAGACTACCTTATATAGAAAAAGAATATTTTACTCAAAGCAACTGGGAAGAATTATTTAGTACATTGGATAGTTTCTTTGCGGTTAATGATGCAAAAGATAAGATTGCTTATAATACAAGAGTATCCCAATCGTTCTTTAATACGGTAGATATTGCACCACAATATCAAGATTATCTATTTAAAATAAATAATAATTATAATAAGAGTAATCCTAAATTAGATGTTATTTTAGATGTATATATAGATAAAGAAAACTTTATTCTTGAGAATAGTTTTGACAGTATTCAGGATTTAGAGCTAAGTATAAAATTAGATATTGTTACATTTTTCAAACAAAAGATTGGCTTTAAAATAGAATATTTCGAATCGGAATTGGAAAATTTTATATATGAAAAATACAAACAAACAACTGTAAGTACATCATTTATTAAAAATATTGAAGTACTATCCCCTAGTATGTTCGTTGTCAATGATGCGGATACCATTTATTATAATATTAAAAATGATGCGAACGCCGACATTAATACTCTTTTAGATTTTTGTCCACCTTTCTTTCATTTTAATGTAGATGATATACAATTAACAATTAAACACTAAATAGCTGGCTATAGTGAGCTAGCTATTAGCTATTCCAAATAAATTACCTAAAATTAAGGAGTGTAATAATGGCAGATCAAAATGAATTAACTAACTTAGATGTAATACCTTTAAGTGGGTTAACTGTTCAAGATATAAAAGATTATATTAAAAAATTATCTTTAGAAGCAGGAGTAATGTCAAAAGCTGACATAACAAGTTATATAGAAGATATTGCAACTGGCGCTGGAGTTCAAACACAGGAAGAACTAAGAAATCTAATAGAACAATTAGCTGTAGAAGCTAATGTAATTCCAAGAACGGAAATAGAAACATTAATTGTTCAAGAAGTTCTGGGGACTATTAATAATCTTAATGATAATAAAGACTATATTAATGAAGTAAAAGATGATATATTAAAAGATTTAGATGTTGTTGAAGCAAAATTAGAAAGTACTAATACAACTACTGAAACAAACTCTGCTAGTATTCATCAAATTAAAAACAATTTAGAATATCAATATCAAAAATTATCCGGATCGTTGAGTCTTGTTGAAGCAAGTATTCATAATATCGAGAGATCAGAAGATATTATTAATCTAATCCAAACAGAAAGAGAAAATAGAATCCTTTTAGATAATACTTTAAATACAAAAATTAATAATGAAAGTAAAAATTTAAATATTGCTTTAGATTCTAAATTATCTAAAGAAGAATTTAATACTAAATTAGATTTAACTAATGCTAGCCTTAATTCTAATATTAATTTAAAATTTAGTACTGTAAATAACGAAGTTAATACTTTACAATTAGATTTACAAAATCAAAAGTCTAAGTTAAATACTCTTTTATTAGATACAAATGCTTTCCAAGAAAAGTTAAATATTTTAGCTGAATTAGATTCAAGTGATGGGGCAACTGCCTTAGGTTCTTTAGTATCTAAAATTGATGACTTCGAAGGAACTATTCAATCGGCTACTTTCTTATTAAATCAAGTACAGACTAAAGTACAAGATATTGATAATGGTATTCAAGATCAAATTCAAGATGCTAAAAATCTTACATTTGATGAAATAAGTACTAGAGATAAAGAAGTAACTAGATTAGATGAAGGGATTAACTTACTTAAAGGGAATACTCAAGAGAGATTAGGATTAATTAAAAATGAAGTTATAGAATTTGAAGAGAAGACTAACAATGAAATTTTAAGATTATCTGATTTAATTTCTGGTATAAATAGGACTCTAGGTTCTGAATATCAAAAAGTATTTGATTTAATAGAAGCTGAAGCTGACCTTAGAGAAAATAATAATAAGGTTTTAGATCTTAGAATTACAAATGAGATTACTGAAATTTATGATAGAATAAGTGAAGTAGATAAATCTGATGATATTATTTCTTTAACTAAAGCTGTTGATGAAAGTGCTGGAACATTTAAAACTTTAAGTAATAGAATGGATGGTATTAAGGTAGAACTTAAAAACGATCTTAAATTATTAACTGATAAATTCCAATTAAATTATGTAAATAATATTAGTAGAATTGATACTGAAGAAAATATTAGAGAAGCCGCTGTTTCAAATTTAACTTTAAAATTAGATACTGAAATTGCTACTAGAATTAAAGATGTTCAAGATATTAATACTAGCTTTAGAGAATTAAAAGAAAAGGTTCTTGGTAGTACCTTAGATGGAAGTAACTTTTCAGAAGATGAAAAAGCTATAATTACATCAAGTATTTCTGAATATGAAGCTGATATTTTAAAGAATTATAATGATATTCTAAGTCTTAGAAGTGCGGTTACTAATATTAAAATTGATTTAAATACTCAAGTAACTAGTCTTAATGATAGTATTTTAGATAAACATAGTATTATACAATTAGGATTAACTAATGAAATTGATACTAGACAAACTGAAGTTCAATCTTTAAATGCAAGTATTCAAGAGTTAAGAAATGGTATTAATTTAATTAATGGTACTAATACTGGAACGGATAGTATAAGTTCTTTAAAAGTTTTAATTAATGATTTTAATTCTGCTAACTTAGCTTTAAATGTAGCTACTATAAATGATATTCAAAATACGACTAATGCTTTAGATGTAAGAGTTTATAATTTAGAATTAAAGAATGCTGAATTATCTGGTAAATTAGATTCTGAATCTGAAACAAGAGAAAGTCAATATTTATTAATCAATGAAAGAATTGATACATTAAATTATAGTATAGGTTCTCAGTTAACTGCTTTAAGTACAGATATTGCTGAAGAAACAACTGCTAGACAACAAGATATGAGTAATCTTGAATTAAGTATTCAAGAACAGATTAATGCTTTTGAAGTTCAAAATAACGCTTTACAAAATAGTGTTAATGAAACTATAAGCACGATTAATACTAGAATGGATTTAGTACAAGCTGGAATTGATAGTACAACTGAACTATTAAATGAAAGTGTTGCTGAAATTAGAACTCAGATTAATACTGAAACAGATGAAAGATTAAGTAATGATAATGCTTTAGATCAAAGATTAATTACTGAAACAGCGGAAAGAATCCAACAAGATTTAGATACTTTAAACTTATTAAATATTGAGAAAGCTAGAATTGATTCAATTTTATCTGGTTCTGATTTTGATTTAGATAGTTTTAAAGAAGTTATTGATTTTGTAAATGATTTAAAAGCTGAGAAAGAATCTGCCCTAGATGGTATATTAACTAGTCTTGGAGAATTAAGAACTAATACTACTAATAGTTTCTTAGAAGAAGCTGCTGATAGAGAAGCTGAAGATGCTAGAATTGATGCTAAATTAGATACTGAAATTGGTATTAGAGAAGATGCTATTACTGAAATCGATGCTAGAATTTTAGCTGAAGTACAAACTAGATTAGATGAAGTTGCAAGAATTGATGCTACGACTACTGCAAAAGCAGCTGAGTTAGTAGAGATTTTTAATAGTATTGCTGAAAATATTAGTACAATTAATTTAGAATTAAATAGAGTTGAAACTAAATATAAAGATAGCGATAATGGTTTAAGTGTAAAGATTACTGAGAATTTAGGTATTGTTAGAGCAGAATTAAATACAGTTCATAATGAATTAGTAGATGTTGATAATGAAATTAAGGGAAGCCTTACAGTACTTAATGCTACTGTTATTGATAATTTCCAAATCTTAGATGCAAAAATAATTGAAAATGAAAATAACTTTAATGCTTTTATTGATGGTGTTCCATTAACTAAACAAACTCTTTTAAATGTATATAATGAATTAGAAGCTAGTATTTCACTTGCTCAAAATAATTTAGATACAGTTCATGCTAGTGTTAATGCAAGAATGGATAGTTTAGAATTAAGTATTAATACAGAAGTTAATATTAGAATTGCTGCTATTCAAAGTCTTAGTGATGCTCTTGGTAATGAAATTCAAGTAAGAAATACTTTACAAGAAGCTACTGATATTAAAATTGATGAAGAAACTCAAGCTAGATTAGCTCAAGTAGCAAGTTTAGAACAAGTTGTACTTAATGAAATTAATGATAGATTAGCTGGAGATAGTGAGCTAGCAACAAGCATTTCTTTAGAAACTCAAGAGAGATTAGCAAGAAATAATGAAATTATGCAAATTGTTAATACAGAGATTCAAGATAGAATTAATCAAGGTGATGTAATTAGTACTAACTTAACTGAGTTAGATACAAAAACAGCAGCTGATAAAGTTGAACTTACTGCTAAGATTGATGCAGAAACTGCTCTTAGAGAATCAAAAGTTAATGAATTAAGAAATAAGATTCAAGAAGAAATTGATAGAAGTATTGCGAACGATCAAAGAATTGATAGTATTGCTCAAGCTAATAAAATTGCTTTAGATAGTATACTAGCAAATAGTACAAACTCTTTAAATTCATTTAAAGAATTATCTGATAAGATTGATTTAAATAAAACTCTAAGTAATACAAACATTGGTACATTAAATACTAAGATACTAGAAGTACAAAATGATTTAACTGCTAGATTAAGTATTGAAGAAGATACTAGAAGTACTCAAAATATAGAATTATCTAATTTAATTAGAACTGAAATTCTAGATAGAAGTACAGCTTTTGATAATTGTTTAGAAAATATTGAAAATGCTAAAGAGATATCATTAGCAGGTGAAAGAACTTTACAAGCAAGAATTGAACAAGAAGGTGTTTTAAGAGAATCATTAATTACTAATACGTTAGCAAGAATGGATGCTGAAAAAGCAAATACTGAATCATTACATGCATTAATGGATAATAAATTAGCTTTATCTAAAGCAGGTTTAGAAACTCAAAATATCGCAAACTTAGAAGTAATTCAAGCTTTAAATACAAGTAATGCCTCTTTAGAGCAAGCTTTAGGAAATGAAGTTCAAGCTAGAATTGAAGCAACTCAAGCCGTTCAAGATAATGTAGACCAAGTAAATAATATAGTTCAACTTATATTTAATGGAGTAGATAGTTCTTATGCAGAGTATGCGGCGATTGTAGAATTATTAAAAGGTATTGATATTACTCAAGAAGGAAGTATTGCTAACTTTGCAAGTAATGTAAATGCAAGTCTTACTACATTAACTACTAATTTAACGGCAGAGACAAATGAAAGATTATCTCAGAATTCAGTAATTAATAGTTTAATTATGAATGAAACTATTGCACGAGCTAATAATATTAGTACTTTAAATGCTTTAATTAGTACAGAAGTACAAGATAGATTATCTCAAGTTCAAGTAGTAAGAGATGAAGTTCAAGTTGTTCAAGTTGATTTACAAAATACCTTAAATGCTAGTACAAATAGTTTAACTGCTTTAATTAATGATTTAAGTAATGAGCAAACTACTATTAAAGATAGTATTGTATTAGAAGTTGCTACTTTAAGTGCGGTTGATAATGTTCTTAGAAATGATTTAGAAACTTTAGAAACAAGTCTTTTAACATTTATTGAAAGTACTAATAATAAAATTAGTACAGAAACAGAAGAAAGAATATTAGATGTTCAACTTCTTACTGAAAAAATAAATGAAGAAATTAGTACTAGAGATTTACAGATCCAAACTGATAGAAGTAACTTAGCAAATGAAACTACAAATAGAATTGCTGGAGATACAGTTGTTACTAATAAGATAGTAAGAGAAACTGCGGATAGAGCTTTAGCTATTGGAATAGTTGATAGTAAAATTGATAGAATTAAAGTAGAGTTAGGTGTTTCTGATAATATTTTAAATACTAAAATTGATAATGTTATTAAACAAACAGAAGCTATTTTAGCGGGAACTGATATTAACTTAGCAGAATTTAAAGATATTGTTGATATCTTAAATAATATTGATAGAGAAAATGATGTTTTAGCTTGTGTACAAAATACTGTATCTACATCGGTTGCTAACTTAACTGCAATGGTAGAAACAAGAAGTGATACATGGACTAATAATTTAAATGAATTAGAAACTTCATTAATGGATTTAGTAAATACTAATAATATTAATGCTGAAACTACTAGAAACGAAATTCAAAGTTCTTTATTAAATGAATTAGATCAGAATACTAATTTAATTAATGCTCATATAGATGGGGTTGATTCTAGAATTAGTGCAGAGATAATTAATAGACAAGAACATATTAATGATGTTAGAACTCTATTAAATAATAATATCGATAATGAAATTCAAGCAAGAGTTGCTAGTATTTTAGATTTAGCTCAAAAGCTACAATTAGAAGTACAATTAAGAGGTAATGCAATTAACTCTTTAGATACTAAATTAAGTACAGGTCTTGATGCAGAAATTCAAAATAGATTAGTACAAGAAGATAGTATTAGAGAAGAAATTAATGCAAATGATATTAAAAGATTAGCTGCGGAAGTAGTTATTAAAGATAGTATTATTGATTTAACTGAAATTGTTGATAATAACGATGCTAGTATTAATACAAAACTTGATTTAGAAATTGCAGAAAGAAAGCAATTTGATGGAGATATGATATTTGATAATAAGTTAAAAGATATCAATGGAGACCATTTAACTAATACAACTGATGCAATTAACTCTATGGTTAGAAGTCTAGGAGTACTAGAAATTGAAATAGTTTCGACTATTGATTCTATGATTCAAGATGGTAGAATCGAAATACCTATTCAAATTAACGAAGCCGAATTCTTTGATAGATTAATGGTAGATGTTAGAATAGTAGCTGATGAAAGAATTGCACAAGAAGAAGCTAGAAGTATTGCTGCGGAACAATTATTAAATGATAAATTCCAAGCTATTACAGATGAGCAAGAGATTAGAATTACTACTGCTGGTGTAAGAGTTGATGAATTAATTGTAGATGTAGAACAAGCTAGAGAATATGCAACTGGGTTATATACAACAGAGACTAATAGAGCTGTTCAAGAAGAGACTGCTATTAGAGCTGAAATAAGAAACCTCGAAGCTGCTAGAGATATTCAAATTGATGCTATAGATACTAGAGTTACTGATAATAGAACTTCAATACAAGATATTGAAACTGATATTACAAGTACCAAATTAGCTACAGAAGCTTATAGAACAGCTTTAAATATTCAGATAGATCAAAAGATTGCAGTTGAGACAGAAAGAGCTAGTACAGCTGAGGATGTTTTAGAGACTAATCTTAATAATGAGATAACTGAAAGAGCAAATGCTGATAGTATTATTAATGAGCAAATAGCTGCTATATTATTAACTGATGCTGATCAAACAACTAAGATTAATGATGTTACTGCTAGAGTAGATGGTATCTTAGCCGATACTAGTTTAGAATTAGATAGTATTAAAGAACTTATTGATTATGTAAATCTTAATGATACTGATATTACTAATACAATTACTGAAATTATTTCAAGTACTGGATTAGAAGTAGGTGGAGTTTATTTAGCAGATGCAACGAGAGCTTATACAGCTACATCAACAAGTATTAAAGATAGTATTAAGTTATTAGATGATGCTTTAAAAGCTGAAAGTACTGATAATGATGCAGAGTTATTAACTCTTACTCAAAATTTAAGTACAGAAGTACAAGCTAGAATTGATTTAGGCGAGGCAATTAACCTTACAGTACAAAATTTAGAAACTGCATTAAGAGCTTTAATTACAGCGAATACTAATAGTATAGCTTCGAACTTAGCTTCTTATGAAGAGAATAAAATTTTAGTACAAAATTTAATTACAGCTTTACAAGAGAAAGATAATTTCTTACAAAGTAATATTGACTTAGATAGATTAAGTACTGGATTAGAAACAGATGGAACTTTAGATATTTCTGGAACAAGATTTATTGATAGCGCTATTAGTTTAAAAGATAGTTTAATTACTCTAGATGGAATTCTTGGAACTCTTCAAGATGATGTTGGTGTAAGAACTGATTTAAATACAGTAGACAAAACTAACTTAGTACAAAGTATTAATGAAGTAAATACTAATTTACAAAACTTGACTGCAGAGAATGAAGATGCATTTAACGATGCATTTTTAAGAGCTGCGGGAATAGCAGTAATATAATAAAGGAAGATTATGGAAGAAGAAATTAGAGCACTACTAGCATTACCCGAGGAACAATCCTCTGGTTATGTTAATGGTATTAGATTTGAAGATTTAGTTACCTTCTTAGGTTCTAAGATGGGAAAAGTATATTTAGATTTAAATAGTAAGTATATTCAAAATAAAGAAAGAATTGAAGATTTAGAAGAGTTCAGAACTACTTTTATGGTTACTTATAATACTTTCGTTGCAGAATATGAATTACATAAAGAAGATATGCAATTGCAAATAGATGAATTTAAAACTCATTTAGGTACGATAGAAGATTTTAGATCTTCAATCCAAGAAACGGTTACTATATAGTAACCGTAATTAAAAGAAAAGGAATAAAATGAGTTTATTAAACGAACTAGGCGCAGAAACTAGACTACAAATAGATAATAAAGCCTCTGAAGTAATTGCATCGACAGATACTAAAATTCAAGATACTAAAGACTATAGTGATTTAAAAGATAGTGAAATGTTTAATGGTCTTGATGCTAGAATATTATCGCTCGATAATTTAAAAGCTAGTAAAGCCGAATTACAAATAGAAGCTGATAATTTAACGGCGTATATTGATGCAGCTGATGATGTTTTAACTACTTCAAAGATGGATGTAGCTGTTGCAGAAACTAAGTTACAAGACTTAAGAACTTATATTAATGGTATAGATGCCATACTTACTGCTGATAAAGCTAGTAAAGTAGAATTAGAAGCTGTAGTAACAAGTCTTACTAATAAAGTAAATACTGATATTAATGAATTATCAAATAGAATGCTTCAATTGAATTCTGATTTAGATGAGAAGAATTTAGATACAACTGAATTTTTAATTCAAATGAATGATGAGATTCAAGTAAGAACTGAAGAAGATCAAGAATTAAATACTAGATTAGATAATGAAATTGGTAGAAGTACTTTAGCTGATGAAAATAATGAAGCTAAAATTGTAGCGGAAGAAATTAGAGCTATCCAAGCAGAGGCTAATATATTAAATAGATTAAATGATTTTATTCAAAACTTTATCGATACAAAAGCAGATCTTACTTATGTTAATGAACAAGTACAGAGAATTGATGGTGAGAATAATCTTCAAGCTATTCAAATTAGATCTTTAGTAGATACTAAAGTTGATAAGGTTACATATAATACAGAAATGTTAAATATGGATAATCAAAAATTAGATAAAGTTGATTTCCAAGCTGAGAAATTAATCCTAGAAGGGGAAATTGATAGATTAGATGCATCTGATACTCAAATAAATCAAGCTATTCAAAATGAAGTGGACACAAGAGAATTAAAAGATGGTAATTTAGTATTTGATTCTTTATTAAATAAAACAGATATTAGTAATAATATAGTTACTCCTAAAAACTTAACTGATGCTATTAATACAGAAGCTAGAAGAGCTAATGAATCAGAAGGAACTATTCAGTTAGATTTAGATAACTTCAAAGTACAAAATGCTTTAGTTGAAACAGCTTTAGATAATAAGATTACTGCTTTAAGAGATACTTCTGAATTAGCAGATGAAGCTTTAAATACTAAAATTGTTCAAGAAACTTTAGATAGAGAAGCTCATGATGTTGCTATTACTGATAGTATTAATGATTTAGAATTATCTTTACTTCAAGAAAACGAAGCTAGAAAATTAGATATCGCAAATGAGAAATCAAGAGCGATTGCAGAAGAAACTATTTTAAATACTAAGATTAATAATGAAATTACTAGAAGTACTAATGAAGAAATTAATTTAGCTAATTTAATTGAATTAGAAAGTACAACTAGACAGAATAGTATAGATAATGTTACTTTATCCCTAAACAATGAGATTACTAGAAGTACTAACGAAGATGCTAGTATTAGAACAGTAATTGAGGGTAATAAATTAGCTTCTGAAAATAAAGATGATGAATTACACGCCGAACTTACTTCTGTTGGAGCTGCTTTAGTTCTAGAGACTCAAACAAGAGAAAGTGAGAACTTAATTTTATCTGGTAGAGTTACTGTAGAGAAAAATAGAATAGATGGTATCTTAGCTGCTAGTTCTGCTGACTTAGATAGTTTTGCTGAAATGGTTAATTTAATTAATAATATAGATCAGGAAAATGATGATGCTTTCGCTTCGTATGTTAGTACTAATAATGCTAGAAGCGTTATAATTGAAGATAGTTTTGCTCAAGAAATTATCGATAGAACAGCTGCCGATAGCTTACAAGATTTAACTATAGCGGAAAACGAGGAAGCTAGTTTATCTAGAGATTCATTCTTGCAGGAAAATATTGATGCTACAAACGCTAATTTATTAATTGAATCTCAAACAAGATATGATTCTTTAAATGAAATTCAAGGCAATCTTGATGCGGAAACTACTAATAGAATTAATGAAATCGAAACTTTAAATACTTTTATTAATCAGGAAACGACTGAAAGATCTAATAATGATAATATTATTCAAGGTAATTTAGATGATGAAATTAGTACTAGAGAAGCTAATGATGGAACATTAAACTTTGTGCAATCATTAAATGATGAAAATGGTTATGCTCCTACTAATTTAACAGATGCTGTTAATAAAACTAATATGGTATTAACTGAAACTATTACAGAATTAGATAATGAAGTTTCTGAATTTAAATCAGATAATCAAAATAGTTTAGTACTTCTTGATAATATTATTACTGAAGAAACGACTAATAGAACTAACCAAGATACTATTTTAAATGCTAAAATAGATACAGTTGAATCTGGTTTAGAGGCTAAAATTACAATTAATGAAAATACTCTTAATTCTTTAGGGAGTACTTTATCTCAAACAAGTACAACTCTAGATGAAAAGATTAATCAAGAAATTGAAAGAAGTACTTTTAAAGATAATGAATTAACTGTTAGATTAGCGATAGAAGAAGATGCTAGAGCTGCGGATATCCAAGATATTAATTTAAGATTAGAAAGTAATATTGGATTAATTGTAGAACCTACATTTTATTATAAAAATATTTGGGACTTAGATTTATGGGGACAAAATATTTGGTATGAATTAGATACATTTTTATTAGTGCCTGGTGTTTATCAAATTAAGATGGATAGTAGTACTACAGATAATGTTCAAGAGGGTTCTCAATTTGGAGCATTTATTGATGGTATTGATATTAATGGTGGTCAATTAATTAATGATAGAATTAGTACTGGTGTTTGGACTAATATATGTTCTCTTGAAAAAGGTTATGATGAAAAAGCTGGTATTAGAAATTTTGGTAGTGCTGAATTCTATGTAAGAGTAGAGCAAAATACTACTATTAGATTTAATGCTAGACCTATAAGAAGTAATAAATCAGATGTCGAAATTAAGAACAGAACAATTATTTATAAATTAGCTGATATATAAAAGGAATATTATGAATTATGAAAATATAGATGGGGCTCTTATATTAAGAGCCTTTAAAAGACTTAGACCAAGTGCTAAAAACATTTTCTATAATAAAAGAACTGAAACTATTACAAGTAATAGCGTAAGTTCTTATCCAACGATGGAAGAAATTCTAGATATGGTTACTATTATAGAAGAAGAAATAGCTGCAATTGAATTAAGAACAGATAATAATGAAGTGTACGATCTTATATATAAAAATATGTGGGATGGAGAATATAAAAGAAGTACTGCTTGGTCAGAACTCAAAGAACTTCCTATAGATAGAGGAATATATTGTATTTATTTAGATGCCCATTCTAAGTCATTTGATTATACTAAAAATAATAAAAGATTAGAAAAAGCAAGTGGTGGACAATTTGGAGTATTTATAGACGACTTAGAAATTATAGGTGGTTTAGATATTATGGATAGTACATCTAAAAAAGAAGGTGGTGTTTGGACTAACATCGCGGACTTATCTGAAAATAATTATGGTGATGGTGGTGAAAGAAATAATGGTTCTCAAATGTTAATAGTTAGAGTACCTACTGAAAGCATTATGAGATTTAAAGGTAGAACTCCGGATGCTTATAGTAATTATGGTATTAAAATGAGAATGAGAACTACTGTATATAAGATTGGAGATTTATAATGGCAAATACAATATTACCTTTTGACAAAGCATTAAATCAGGATTTATTAATAGAGTCTTTTAGAAGACTCGTACCTGACTTAGAAATAATTACTTATGATAATGAAGATGGAAGTATTATCGTACCAGAAGTACTTCCAAATTGTGATACATGTCCAACAGTAGATATGATAGTTATTAAATATAATGAAATTATGTTAGAATATAAACAGGAAGAAGCTAAAAAAGATTTAATGTATTTATGCGACGCTGCTCAAAATCAAGTTAACGATATGATTCTTGGATATAAGAATACTCCGTTACAATTAGACAGATATATTGATAAGTACCATAGAGCATTAGCTGGAACTGGTTCTTGGGATGAAGAAGAGAATCAACGAATTATTGCTAATCATGAAGCTTATCAAGTAGCTATTAGATCATTAATTGATAAGATTGAAGCATTTAGAATGCAAGCGGATGATTTAATCATTACCGGAAACTTTGTAAAACTAGAAGAAGTTTTACCTTTTATGCAACCATTTAATCCTGCCAGTACTATAGAAGAAATAAACGATTTATTTTTATAATCAGTTCTTCTATAATAATATAAACGAACAAAGATATACACATAAAATAAAAGGATAAATTATGAATTTTTTGATGAAATTTTTACCTTTGATATTAAAGCTAGCTAAAGTTCTTGCTGGATCAAGTCCAGTAGGATTAGTTATTTTAAATATGATTGAAAAGTTAGTAAACGTAAAAAATACAAAAGATGGGGTTTCTGATAAATCAGCTAAAGATATTTTAGTAGCTGTAGCTAAATCTAAAAGAAATGGTATTACTCAAGAGAAATTAGTTAAAGCATTAAAAGCTTTAGGATTAGATGATGTTAGTGCTGAAGAATTAGAGGGGATTACAAAAGAACCTAAAAAAGCAACTGAGAAACCGGAAGCGATAAATAAAGATTAAGGATAAATTATGTATTCATTTGGAAAAAAGAGTCTTAAAAATTTAAAGACATGTCATAAAGATATACAATTAATTCTAGAAGAGGCTATTATTATGTATGATTTTAGTGTTATAGATGGTTTACGAACTCAACGAGAACAGGAAAAGTTATTCAAAGCTGGTAGAAGTAAACTGGATGGTGTTAATAGAAAAAGTAAACATCAGGGTAAACTAAACGAGGATAATGAATTAGTTTCGTATGCAGTTGATATAATGCCTTATAAAAAAGGTACTAATGCTTTTAGTGGTAAAATAAAAGACGGGGATAGATTTTATTTTATGATGGGAATCGTTAAAGGGTGTGCTATTAGACTTCTTAAAGAAGGAAAAATAACACATGAGGTAAGATTAGGATTAGATTGGGATTCAGATGATGTTTATACTGATCAAAATTTTGACGATCTACCACACCTGGAAATAATTCCTGCAAAGCCAGGCAAATATTAATGTTTTTAAGAATAGTTATTTTATTATCTATATTGTTAATGTTCTTTACTGAATTTAAAACTAGAGACGCAGTAAATACTTATAATGAAATAAATAAATACGAAATCGAAATGATTTGGAGAAAACAAGCCTGGAGAAATGTTAATCAAATAAGTCATAGTATTTTATATGAAGTAAAAACTCATAGAGAAGATTATAACGAAGAAATAGATGAAGATTTATTATTTAGATTATTTGCGGAACATGGAGTTTCTTATGTAGGTGGAAAAACTGGAGATATGTATGTTATCGATCTTCGGGACGGTACTATGTTTTACGATAATAGTAAAGACGTTGCCAGCTACTTAGAATTATCCCATCCAAAATGGAATTACGAAGAAATATTTCAACATACTTTACCACTCGGTGGGGATCCTCATTCAATGCAACTAGCGTGGGATAATCATTTAAAAAAGGTAATCGATAATCCACCAGAAGATATGGTTAAATATAATTTTGATGGTAGAGATGAATGGTTAGTATGTGTTACATTACCAGATAGTACTAAAGGTTTTAATGGTATTCCAAGCGCAACTGGAAAATCGTTTCAATTAAAAGTTTGTCAGGGAGTTCAATCGGACGAAGTTTTAGTAAATCATGGAAAGAATATGGAAAAAATTCAGGAACATGTAGATTATATTAAAGTAACCTTTCAATTAATGATTGGGTTATATATATTAAGTATATTAGTAGATTATTGTTATAAAAAATATATAGTAGAGCCTAGAAAAGGTAAGTTTATTAATAGGGTCTTAACTAATACAAGAGACGAGAATAAGAAATTATTTCATATTCTTAGAGAAGAAAATAACGAAGAAAGATTTGAATGTAGTGTTATGAAATGCGAATTTGAAGAAGTTTGTAAAGTAAAGCGCGAAGTTGATAATGAATGTGGTAGTTGTACTACAAAATGTCAATAAAAATAGAGAAGGAGATATAAATGACGGCTCTTGAGTACTGGGAATCTATTAAAATCTTTCTCTTAAGTATCTTTGGTGGTTTTGTAAGTTATATTTATATACATCTTAAAGAAAAAGAACTTGCAAAAGGAACTGAAACTGAAGTTAAGTTTGATTGGGAACATATGTTTATTCTCATTGCAATAGGTGGTTTTTTAGGAACTATCGTAGATAGTAGTATACCAGCTAATTTAGAACAACATAAAGGTCTAATAATTGGAGCTGTATCTGTATTCGCTTATCCTATTTTAGGTCTAGTTGAAAAATCATTACCAATTCTATTTAGAAGATTAACTGGATTAGGTAAAGACGAAGATACTGATAAAGATAAAAAATAAAGACTAATCCCTTCGGGGATTTTCCTGTCTCCAAAAAAAGAACTAACTAAAACTTATAAAAGATAAAGGATTTAATATGTCACCAGAAGATATAAAATACATGGAGAATTATTTTAAAGATAATCTATTACCTTTTTCCGAAAAGAAAATAGAACAGAAAACTAAAATACATGTAAATAAATTAGAAATAAAAAACAAAAAAAAGGTACAACAGTTGCAGGAATTGGAAGCCAGTATAGATTCTAAGATAGAAATATTAAATGGTATTACCAAAGATATTGATAAAAAATTAGAAAATTTATATTCTTTTGATTCTAGATTAACTAAAATGGAACAATTAAAATTTTCTAGAAATGATGTAATAGAAGAAATAATTAAAAGAATACAGGAGTAGTTATGGATAAAGGAGCATTAAAAAGGGCGTTATGTCCTAACAAAGATACTCTTCAATTATATAAAATATTCCCAAAGATAGACGATTTTAATTATATGAAATATCAATTCTATATTTATATTTATATAAATCCTTTTAAACCTTTACAAAAACCAGTAACTATTAGTACTTTAAAGAATAAAGAACATTGTTTGGCATTCGAACCACTTTATGTTGGAAAAGCTAGTAGAGGTTTTGGTTATAGACATAATCAACATATCAGTTCTTTTATTAAAGGGTCTGAGAATAATATACTGAAAGTAAAGGCATTTAAGGAATTAGAGAATAAAATGAAGTTATCTAAATCATTAAATACTAGTAGTATGCCTCATGATTGGAAAGAATATCAAATGAATTGGGTTACGATTATAGAAGAATTTGATAATAAAGATGATTTACTTAAATACGAAGTAGATTTAATTAAACAACTTGGTACTCAATATACTAAAACTGGTAAATTAAATACTTTAGTTAATAAAATAGAAAATTAGGATGGGTCTTCCCATCCAGCCTTCCTGTCGTTAAAAAAACGTGATAGCTGGAGCACTATACTAAGCTATAGCTGGAGGTAGTGAGCTAGCTACCAGCTAAAAATAAAAAAGAGACGAATAAAAAAAATTGGGGAAGATATCTTCCCCAATTTTTATTCGTATAATTTATATTTAGTTCTATCAATCCCTTTAATATTATGAAAAATATTATACTCTGTAAGTACCTCTTTTTTAATATAATTATAATCTACAATTTTATCTCCAAAGGTAAAGAAACTATTAAACTCCTCTTCTGTCCCACCAGACGCAAAGAAAATTTTTAAATTTTCTTGCATATTAGGAGGAAGTTTACAATAATTTCCATTATGTATATCTTCCGCCCACTTATCTGAAAATCTTAACATCGCTTCGGGTTTCCATTTTACAGCAACCCCTTCAGCCGCAACTAAATGTGTTTTAGCATATTCAACTTCTTGTTGTTTTTTTTTATTAGCCACTACTTGATTTGGTCCTGGTTTAGCTTTTTCAACTATTCTTAAACCAGGAGCATTCTTTTGAGTATTAATAGGAGCATTTGTACCAACATGAGAAGTATCTCCTACTACAATATAGTCCGCAAGTACTTGTCTGATTTTAGGCATTAATAAACCCTTTTCATCAGCTTCTCTTACTTGCCATAGTATAGGCATTAACTCCGGTAATGTACCACCCATTTTTCCAAATGTCTGAATATAAACATTTAAAGCATTTCCAAGAGAGGCATAATGCAATACCTTAATCTCGTGAAGAATTACGGTAGAGAGCTTTTTAAAAGCACTCTCCATAGTATTTTTTTGAGTTAGTGTCATTATTTGTCACCACCAATTATAATTGGAGGAGTAACTCCATCTCTTCCAGGATTTACAACAGTATGTCTTCTATCCCCATTCCATCTAGTTGCTTCAATATAATCAATTAACTCTGGAGTAATACTATTTGCTAATTCTTTATTTGCTTTTGCCTGAGCATTTGCTTCAATAGTAATAGCATCTGCTTTACCATTTGCTAATTCTCTCATACTATCAGCTTTCTTTTTATTAACTGATGTTCTTTGTTGAGCAATAGATACCTCTTCTTGTAACTTTTTAACTGCATCCGAAGGAATAAGTTCTTTTAAGTTAACCGAATTATTTACTAGTTCAAAGTATTCATTTTTATCAAAGGATATTTGAATTCGTGCGATTAATCTATTTGAAATAGCAGCTCTATTTTTTTGCATAGTATTTGCATTAAATTCAGCTATAGTATTTCTAACTACAGATCTAAATGGATCTTCTACTTTCTTAAAGAAACCAGCGTCAAAGGTACCATCTTTTGCAAACATAGTAGGCATTTGATCTAATACAGCAACTGCCTCAAATGATATAGCTACTTTTACTACATTTCCTAATTCATCTAAACTCTCAATTACTTTATCAAATTTTAATAATTTAGTATCTTTCTCATTGAATTTAGTTTTAGAGTAATTCAACATAATTGGCTTAGTTGGTATAACTATTACTATATCATAAAATGGTATAAAGAATCTATAACCAGGCAACATTGGCTCTTTTACATAAACCGTACCTCTCATTTTAATACCAGCAGTACCCTCTTTAATAATAATAAATCCAAACATAAATTGAATCGTAACCAAGGCCGCTAGTATTAGCGAAATTATTCCTATCTTCTCACCTCTTGTAGTTCCTGTAACTTGTTCCGTATTTTGATTCGGCATCTTTTTTCCTTTTTTAATTTAATATTGTAGGCTTCGGCCTACGGACATACTAGACTTAATTTAATTTTTGACTAATTTCTAAAATAATATTTTGACTGTTATATAGATTTTCTTCGTCTAAAATATCCATCTCAATATCATTATTTACTTCAAATTGATTTGTATGAGATACTAAATCTATAATTGCCTGAGCTTCTAATTTAATATCAATATTATTATTTTTAATAATAATATTAAGAAGGGAACCAAATTCTTCAGCATTAGATATAGCTAAATGAATATATCTTTTTAATTCATCTCTTCTTAATTGTAAAATTGTAAACCTAGCTTCTCCAAAAGCTATGGCTAAATTTAAATTTTCTTCATCTACATCAAATTCTTCAAATGTATCTATTATCAATTTAAGACCATATATTTTAATCATATTTTCTATATCTATATCAACACACATTAACTGTCTTCTAAATTTTAAACCATCTACATATTTATTACATCCTAAATTTTCCATAAATTATCCTAATTTTTTTTGCAATTCTTCTAAAACTAATTCCACGTTTTCGGGTTTACTTTCATCAAATCTATTAATTATTATTACATCGTATTCTTCCTCTAGAAATAATAATAAATCTTCTGCTGCCCAATAGACTTCCGCTGGCGTATCACCACCCCAAGATCCAAATAAACAATTTATAAAGACCTTGAACTTATCAAAGTTTTTTATCTTTGGCATATTAACTCCATTTATAATTTATCAAAATAATCTAAAGCAGTAGCGTCATTGTCAAATTCTAATTTGACAAAATCCGAATTAGTTTTAGCTATTTCTAAACTGGCTTTGTCCATCCTAGTTTCTTTATTAAGATTTACACTAGACACTTGATCTAGATAAATTTTATAAGTTCCATTAATATGTTCTATTAATATCTTAGCTCTAATCTGAGGCATGACGACTACACCCACGAGTTGATTCTTCTAATATTTTTTTGGTTAGAATACTATTCCAAATAAGACAATCATTTCTAACTCTTCTAGCCATAGCAAATTCTCTATACTCATCCAAACCAACTTCAGCATCCCAAGTAAGATAATCAAAGCATCTCTCTGGAAAGAATTTTCTTTCTGAATAATACATACAATCACTCATTAGATCTTCTATCCAAGCCATATCATATGCTTTTTTTTGCATAGCAAAAGCATCACTAATATTATCTGGTCTTACCGCAAATAATACATAAACACCTAAACCATCTTGTTTATGACCTTCATTACACCATACTGGTAAACCATTAAGTACCTCTAAAATCTGATAATCCATTCGTGGATCAATATGTTCTAAAAGCATTTTTAAACAATCTTTTATAAGTTCTTCCGTTATAGGTTTTCTAGTTAATTCTAAGTATTCCTCTAATTTCTGAGCCGACATTTTATATACTACAACTTGACTAAACTCTTCTGTTCTAGCCACATTCTCTGGATTATTTTTAAATGTATATTTAGACATTTTATTTCCTTTGTTTTTAATGTACCTTATTTGGATAAAATTCGTATCCAAATTGATAGGTATTTACAAGAGTACTTCTTAATGCAATAACTGTATTAAGAATTTCTCTAAGATCTTTTATTCTTAAAAAGATAGTTTCACTATCATTTTCTTTCATTTCGCAAACTAACTCGTTATTATCTACTCTGAATTTAAACCAGATATTATAAAATTGATTTCCTATTCTTGGAATTAAAATTCCAGAGACAGTCCCATCTTTCATAATACCGAAATCTATATTTGGAATAGAACTAGATATAACTAACAATAGTTCCTGCTTAGTATAGAGGCTTAGTTCTTTCATTTTAAAACTCTAAATACTTTCCGGATCTTTTTTTATAATGAACTTAACATTACCGAAAAAAGGATTGCCTTTTAAATAAGGCATAAAAGTTTTAATAACTCTTATACGTCTCATTATCATAATAGGATAATTATTATTAGTTTTTCTATATCCAGAATTATATCCTTTCCATATACCAAACCAATTTCCCTTTCCTCTAGTTCTTTTCCAATAGTCTATATTTTTTTTAAACTCTTGATAAGCCAATTCCGGATTACTTATTATTGTAGTACAAATCCCAATCTTATTATAAAGGGATCTTTTTAAATCTCTAGCATCTAAAAGCACTGTAGTATTATTATGGAATACCCCACAATCTATACTACCATCTCTAGGAAACCCCATTTGAAATCTACCAAATTTTGATTCTTCCCAAGATGTGGCTACCGCCGTCCAGGATAAATTATCTTTACGAGCCCTCATAAAAATCTGAACTAAATTCTCTCTTTGATATGGCCGTAACTCTAAAAATTCGCGTTCTAATTGTTCGATAGGAATTAACTTAGTTCCAGATACATTACTTATTAATATTACTAATAGTAAAAACATTATTCTTTTCATCACTTACTCCTAATTTTATTCCATCCCGTTTACCAGAAACATACCCTTTCTGATATCCAACCACATATCCATTTAAACTAAAAACAATAGCTATAATCATCAGTAATATAAATTTCATATCCAATTTTTTTTTAAAATTCTTCCAACCTAAGTCCATAAAGAACTCCTTATAAATTTACTATTTTGCATTTTACATCAGCTAAATAATATTCCATTTGCTCTGTAATTAACTGCACTGCTTCTTCTAATATATCATCTGGTATATATATTTTTTTACCATCAGCAAAAACTTCAATTAAAGAATTATTTTTAATAATAGATATATCATTAGTTAATAATTGTTCTTCTTTTTCTAATGCTTGTTTAGAATCTTCCATAAAGAATCCTTTTTATTTTATAAATTTTTAAAATCCACATTTAATTGGCCTAATCGACTATTGTATTTTTCTTTCAAACTAGCTTTAACTTCATTTGCCATATCGTCTGGCATAATAAGCTTAGTACCAGAAATACTAACATTTATTTTATTAGAACTTTCTAATAGTTGTAGATTTCTTTTTACCGTTTCGATAGCTAATTGAATCTTTTTACCTTTTTCAAAATCCTCTAAATCCATCTTTATCTTCTCCAATCTTTTATTTTTAATTATATTTTAATGGAATTAACTGATAAGCATCCCCATTATTAGCAACTAAAACTGGGGTATCAATAATTGTATTATTTGCACGCCAAGTATTAGCTTGTTCCCATGTCATGTTTTGACCAAGAGTATATTCAATAAAATTACTCCACTCCATATCAGTCATAATAATAGAATCATCTTTTTTCTGATCATATAAAATTCTAGTTGGAATATCTAGATCCATTATTTTTTGATCTTCATTAGCAGTTACTTTTTTATATTGCAGTATTTCCATTTTTATTCCTTTTCTATTAAGTACTCTTTTATATTAAATTTAGCGTTATAAGTATCATTTAAAGCTAAAATTTTTTTACCTTGATATCCAATCACTCTATTGATGTATTCATCTTTAATTAATAAAGTAAATCCTCTTTTCTTTCTTCTAGATATGTCTAATTGAATAGGACAAACTGGAATAATAATATCCGAACTAGGAATAAGAACTAAGTAACCAGCTTCTATAAAAAGTTGTTCTATAGTACTAGTACTTAATTTATTCCCTGTATTTGGACACCTTAAATTTAAGCTAGATGATTCTATCTGTTTACCGGATGTTAAATCATCAATACTTAAATTATTTAAAATATATTGTAACGAAACTACCATTTTTATTCCACTAGCTTTAATTCATGTCCTGCTTTTAATTTTATAAAATTAGGATTAATAATACTCAAGCCATCTCCAATAGGAGTTTCTTTTCCAAAACCAGTAACATATTTATTTATAATATTTAAATTATAACTAGCCACTCCTTCGAGAGTAACCACATACATTTTACTGTATTTTTTATCAATATAAGTAGTTCCAACATATAATATATGATTACATGTCATTCCATCCTTACCTTTGAAGTACTCAAAAATATAACCTACTTTAGAGCTTTTTTGCTTTCCTCTAAATACTAATTGAATAGTTTTTGAATTATCTTGAACGCTTCCAGAAAAATCATCTTTGAAATCAACTTTAAGAACATGCTCTTTATGAACTTTTAAACTAATAGTATTAGTTTTTTTTACTTCTTTTACTTCTTTTACTTCTTTTACTGTTTCAACAGCTTTTTCTTTTTCGTCCTCTAATTTTATTCCAGTTAGTTCAACTAGTTTTTTTCTAATATTTAATAAAATATCTACTTCTTTATTTAAAGCGTTATGAATTGGAGTAGGTTCTGTTTTATCTATAACCCACTTTTTTTCAAACTCTGCAAAATTTTCAATTAATTCTATATAATAATCTGTGCTATCATTAATTAAATTAATTGTTTTATAAAATAAAGTATTCATTTTTAATTCTGTTTCTTTTTCAGAAATACCATTTTTTTTTAAAATTTCTATACAAGTAGTTAATTTTTCAATTTTATCTACCTCTTCAATTATTATCGAGTTGTTTAAATTTAACAATTTTTATCCTTATACTGTTTATTTATCTCTACATCATTCAAAACACCGATGTACTATTTCTTCTGTCTAAAACCTATTTTTTAAACTGAATAAAATAATAGTATTTTTCAATACTACTTCTTTATCTGATTATAATATATCTATACTTTAATTTACTTATTTTAAAGTTAGTCCATGCAAATTCTAGAACTAATTTGCATAATCATAATAAAAAAAATAATTTTTCCATTTTTTAAGATTGGACTTATTAGTCCAGGATTAACAAAAATATATCAAGACACAATAAAAAATAATTTTTAAGAGTTGGAGGTAAAATGAAATTAGCATTTTATAAAAAAGAAAAGGGAAAACTATTAGATAAAGTAATCGATTTATTTACTGGTAGAAATGGATATTCCCATGTAGAGATAGTATTCGATGGTACTCATGAAATAAATAAAGAGTATAATTATAGCAAAGCTAATTGTTTTGGTATATCAGGTAGAGAAAATATAGTAAGATATAAAGATATAGATCTTACAAATGGTCATTGGGATATTTATCAAGTTACTGGATTATTTAATACTACAATTGATGATTTTCAAGAAAGAAGAATAAAAGATAAAGCAAATAAATATTTAGATTTAAAATATGATTATATTGGAATATTATTTGATTGGGTAATACCTGTTGGATTTCAATTAAATAATAAATGGTATTGTTCTGAGTTAGCAAATATGTTAATTAAAAGAGGACATAAAAGAATTTCCCCTAATGGACTAAGTCAAAAAGAGTACCTAACTAAAATAAAGATATAAATAAATCAAAGGAAAAAGAATGTTTTTAAAATTAGGTAACGTAACTATTAATACAGAGAATATCGGATATATAGAATTAAAAGAGGAAGAGTTTTATGTGGTATATAAACATAAGGCTAGTATTAAAAGAGTTAAATTAGATATGCATCAAGAGTTGAAGGATACAAGTGTTAAATTCTTTAGTCAATATAATTTTTATAATATAAATGGTTATTATATTAATCCAAATAATATTACTTTCATGGAAGAGAATGCAGTAGTAACGAGTAAGAGTAGTCTTGTCGAAGTTAGTATGTATTTTAAAGATGGAATGTATTTAGAATTATCTATAGTTCAAGGTAGATGGAGAGTTTGGAAAGATACTAGATTAAAAACAAGTCTTACAGGAAAATAAATGAAATTAGAAGTAAATAAAAGTTCTTTATTAGAAGAAATGGGATTAGGTACTAAGGTAGGTTTAGGTCTAGCTGGAACAGCTGGAGGTGCTTATGGAGCTCAACATTTAATGAATAAAAATTCCGGACATGTTTCGGAACCAGTTAAAGTTGAACCACAGCAGGTAGTTACTCCAATAACGGATGCTACCAAATCGCAAGATTATATGAAATCATTAAATATTAACTCACACGAGGATTATAATAAACATTTAAATAATAAATCATTTGATGTAAATAATCCAGCAGCTAAAGAATATACAGATAAATTTGGAACGGCTCCGGCTAAAAAAATAGAATCTAATATAAAACCAGCTGATGAAAATATTAGTACTATAAATAATGATCAGACTCCAGTAACTGGACCATTAAAAAAAGAGGATATTATAACAAGTACCTTAGTAAAGAAGGAACCAGAAGTAACTGGTAATCAATATGATTTTAGCGGGACTAATAATTTACAGAAGGCCGTTCAGGCCCAATCGGGAGAAACTCAATTCCTAAAAAAAATGGGGATAGATATAAATAATAATCCTACTAAACAACAAGAAAATAATTTTGATAATATGGGCGAAAATATATACCAAGGTTAAATAAAGCACAGGAATACGGAAAGAGATTAATCTCTTTCCTAAGCCTTCTTGTCGTTTGGATTACTTAAAATGTCCATTACATTAATATTTGGAGTAATACTTTTATCTCTTAGAATTACTTTTTCGATTCTATCAATAAAATAATCGATATTATCTAAGTATTCATTAAAGTTAAATTCAACACTTTTTAAATCTTCATCTAGATAATAATTAAAATTTAATTTCTTAATTATATCTTTTGACATACTTTCTAAAATTTGCATTACACTTTCTTTATCTCCAAAAATATTATAGAAATGAGAAAATAGTTTCTTTCCTAATTTTTCTTGGATATATAAAAGATTTTTCTTTTTATTACTTTTCTTAAAGAATTCAGAATTAACGATATATTTATTATTTAATTCATTGCTAGTTCCATGAGCATCCGAACTATTCTTTGTATATTTATATACAGTTTCATAAAAATACATATGATCGAGTAATGACATATTACTTTCATATTTATATGAACTCATAGCATCAAAATAATTAGTCTCGAAGAAATGTTGATAGTATTCATCATTTAAAAAATCCATATCATCTTTTAGATGTCTTTTATTTTTCATTAGATAAGTCTTTATCATAATATCCATAATGAATTTCTTTGGATCTCGACTCTCGCCTTTATCATGAAGTAAATCAAAATTCTCTGTAAATAGATTTTCTAATTGCTTAAAATATCCAACCTTTACTTTACTAAGATTCGTAGCATAATAACTAAATAAATTTTTATGAATTAAAGTAATATATGAACTAAAGATAGCTCTTAGAGTCATAGGATTCTTATTTCTTATGGCAACCATAATTAAATATTTTAGAATTTTCTCAACTATATACTCTGGAGTAATCATTAATATATCATAATAGAAATCGCCAATTTTAGTTTTACTAGTATATTTTACCAACCATTGTTCAATAAGGTTTTTAATAGTTAATGTAAATCTAATCATTTCTTTATCTTTACCAATAACATTATATATTTCATTTGCTAAGATTTCATTAGGATTTTTAATACCTTTAATTTTTTTAATCTTATTTTTTTCCATATAAGCTTCTGTATTCTGGTGCAGAATTTTTAAGAAATAATGATAAGCAACTAAAGTAGTTCTTTGAATACCATCTTCAAACATAGTAAGTGGAATAGTTTCTAATGTGTTCATTAAAATCTCTTCTGTTATAGCAGCACTCTCTTCTCCATCATTAGCTTGTACTAAAATAATTTCTTTTTTAATACAATCGACAATGAATTCTTCTAACTTAACTTTAATTCTACTAAAAAAATCAACCTGAACCTGAGGCTCTTTATCAATTTTTTTAGCAGTAATATTAATATATGCTTTATCGAGATCGATTTCTTTATCAATTAGATCCTGGATAAATATTTCCATTTCTTTATCCACTTGGTATTTTTCCAAGAATAGCTGTATCTTTTCTTCTATAAAATTATAGTCATATGTTAATTTCTTTTCTCGTTTATCCGCAAGCTTTGACCTAATTAATTTCATTTATTAATCCTTCTGGTTGATTTCAATAATCTCTGCATCTTCGATAGCGGCATCAATTTCTTCTGAATTATCAATGGCTTCATCTACTTTCGCAATACTTAAATTATCAGCGCTTGTTTTTTCACTTAATTCTTTTAATCCATTATACATCTCTTGTTTAATTGCATCGGATAACTTCTGTTGTTTAATTTCTCCAGCGTATTCTAAATCTTCAGTTTTAAAATCACCTCCGTAAACATTAATACCATTTTCTTTTAATGTATCTTGAATAGTTTCGGCCATTTCAAAATCGTCACCCGATGGTAAGAAGTCTGGTTCAAGACTTCTTAATTCTTTTTCAGTACTAGTTACTAATCTAAGAACATATGGTTGAGATAAATCATCAACTTTAATAAATTCTTCTTTTGTAACTCTTTCATATAAATCTTTAATTTCTGCTTCCGAAAGTTCAGAGGTGTCTTCTGTAAACTTTAAAATTTCTAAAGACACTAATTCTTTTCTATCTTTATCAATACTGAGCACCTCTGGGGCAACTAAACTATCTTTTTTAAAATCATGCGTTAATGCCATGTTTATTTCCTTTTATTTTTATATATAAATTATCTATAAGCTCTACGTATTAGCTTGTAAATCTTTTATTAAATCTTTTATATCAAATCCTAGATACATCCAGAATTCAGTCGCTTTAATACCAAGTAATTGTTCCTGTTTTAGTGTTAACGGAATTAAGAATAAATCCCAAAACTCAGTATCGAATTTCTCTAATTGGGTACTGGGATTTTCCTGAAATTGTTTTTGATTAGCAGACATTAAAGAATATAAGGTTAGCTCAGAATTCTTCTTTATATTAATACTAATAAGCGTTCTGAACATTTCCACCATATGTATTCTAATATTATTCCAATCAGTTATAGAATTATTTCTACCATCAATTAATAACTTATTTATATTATAAGCATCTAATAATAATTCATTATTAAATGAACTTTTATTTTCTGGAATACTTGCCCAATTATTTCCTATAGTTTTTTTATTATCGTTGTTTACTATATTAACAGTTTTCTCAAATAATCCAAAATCTAGTATTTCATTAATACTGGATTCTTTTAATGCTTTAGAACCTAAATTATCTATATCCACCAAATCAGAAATACCCGATTGTTTAATTTCTTTTGGAATTACCTTGTCCGAATTACCAATATCTAAATCATTCCTAGAATAACTAAGACTAGTTGTGGTATTTGGGTCAAAGTTATTACTACGACCATGCATTGTATCATTAATAATACTATCTAAATAATTCATTAATTTTCCTTTTTATGATAATGAGTATAACCATGTCCCGAACAGGAATTACATTCATGAATATTGTACTTATCTTTAAGTAATAAATCTTTATGATTAATCTCTTTTATCTTTTCATCTAATTGAGCTTCTTCCGCTAGCACATGATTACTATAAGAAATACTATCAGTAATATATTTTACATGAGTGTATTTATTAGCTATCTGATCTATTAATTCAATTTTCTTAATCATATTCTCTGGGTTTATTATACTATCAGTATTATTAAAATCTTTTAAACGTACTAAATCATTTTCTAATTTATACACAAACATACTTTTTTCTAATAATGGTTTACTTTTTTCTAATTCTAGATTTACCTTATCTAGACGAGTACTTAGATTAATAATAGTATCGTCGTTATTTGAATTATCCTGAGTACTACTATTTATTAATTCTAATGCCTCCGGAATATCTTTAATTTTCTGAAAGATATTTATAAATTCATCTCGTTTATTTATCTTATTTCCGGTGGATAAAAGTTCTATATCTATATTATTAATATTTTCGTTAGTATTGAGGTACTCCTGGATATTCATTATATAATAAATACTTCCGAGTAATTCTAATTCATCCGTAATACTAAGAACCCTTTCTGTTTTAGAAAGTATTTCTTCTTGTAGTTCTTTATAATTTTTATTCCAATTAACCATATCTTCTTTAATTTTAAATATAGCCATACTAATATTTTCGGTATTAAATAAAAAGTTAAAAACCTTTTCTGTTTCATTTCCTTTATTACCAACTAGAAATAAAGAATCGTATTGTGTCGTACTAGCAATTCTTTCTGTTTGATCTTTTAAATTCCCTTTAAAATTCTTATAGAATTCTTTAAGATTAATATATTTAAAACCTATATCTTCAACAGCTTCTCTTAATTTATCTCCAGCTAAATTTTTTCCATAATATTCATTTCCTTCAATTACAAAAGATACTTTGGAATTATGATACTTTAATGATATTTCTTTTGTAGTACCATTTTTTATTTTAGATAATTTAATATTAACTGGTAAGGCTCTATTCGTTCCAGAATTTCTTGGAAACTTTTTTACATCAAATGAATTATATAAAATACTATTAATGGCTCTAAGACTGGCACTTTTCCCAGAATTATTAGGACCTCTAATAATAGTATATCCTTTAAATTGAAAAGATTGTCTTTCAATACTTTGAAAATTAGTAATGTCTAAATCCCAATAACCTTCTCCATCTTCTAGATCTTCTGGAATTATTTTATTAGTAATACTTAATGTTCTAATATTTCTATCGTTATAATGACCGTCAACATCATATACTACATCGGCGAATTCATCTAAGTCTTGAACTTGAGAAACTACTACTAAAGTAAATTTAAATTTATCACAAAAATCTTTTAAGAACTTCGATAATCTAGTTCTATTTTCTCCAGATAATTGACTAAAACTTTCATCAAATATATAGAAAGTATTCTTACTATAAATATATCCAATCAGAATTTTAAATAACATTGAAATAACTTGCATTATTCCACCACCATTAGTAACTAGAAGTTCTTCATTTCTAGCCATCTCAATACCTTGCTGATAAAATACTATATCATATTTTTGAGAAGTACTTTTAGAAGTTTTCTTTTCTTGGGCTTCTATATCTATTTTTACATCATCATTAAAGATATCTCCAAGAGCAGTATTAATAATATTTAAAATAAAATCTTTCTTTTCTTGTAATTTATAAGTCTTTAAAGTTTCTAATAATTTTTTAGCTTCTTCTAATAAAAGAACTTCTTCTTCTATTGTACTTAATGAATCTGAAGATTCTTTAATATTTTTTTCTAGAATTTCTTTTTCTTTTGAACGAACATGATATTCCGAATTTATATTTACTAAAGTAGTATTATAAATTTTTAAATCAGTTAAATGTTCCTGAACAATTTCTAACATCGGAATCCTTATTCAACTTGCTTTAAAATATTATCATTATAAGCATCGCCATTTTCTCTAATTTTTTTATCTTCGTAAGGAATAACTATTCTTCTTTGAAACTCAGCTTTAGCCCCATCTAAAGCTCCAACGATATCATTTATTACTTGATAATTTAATCCTTGATTATCATCAATATATTCTTGAATTAAATTAGTAAATAGATAATTAAGTTCTCCTGCTGATTCTATTAATTTTCCATCTTGTAATTTCTTTTTATCTTCTTCTTTTATATATGGCATATTTTTCCTTTTTTAATTTTAGTGACGAATAAAAAAAATGGGGAGTGAAAACTCACTCCCCATTTTATAAGTTATCATTCAAAATATCTATTACATCTTAATTATAGATTTAATTTTCTAAATAAATATACCCGATAAGAACTTGACCTCGTCCTTTATTTGGAAATCTATTTTTACTCATTTTTCTTAATATACCATCATGTTTATCAATTTTGTGATTAGGTGGAAAATTAGCTTCTCTATAGTAAATATAATTTTCAGTTACATCTTCTACAAAAACAACATGCCCATATTTTTCACTTGCATATACTGCAATAGAATTTGGTTTAGGTTTTAACCCCTTTTGATAATCCAACAATTCCATCCAGTGTTTTGCATGTCTACTATATGGTCTTTTAAACTTTAATTTAAAACCTAATTTTTCTTGTACTCTACCATCCACAAACCAAGTACATTGACCAGTATTATCATTACCAATTTTTACAAAGTTATTATTGGTAGTATATTCTGGCTGTGTAAAATCGATTTGAAAATGCTTATGAGCGCATCCAACACTAATTAATAACATAACTATTAAAATTTTTTTTAACATAATTTCTCCTCGGGAATTTATTTAATTTATTAAATTACTACAATCTCTCTGTTTTCGCCTTCTCCAATGATTTTAGCTCCAGGAATAAATGTTAAAGCTTCTGCTACATTATCTCCTTGTTGAGTTGATACTTGTAATGTAACTCCAAGACCTTTTACTTCCATAGCTTTAGTACTTTTCATCCATCCCTCACCTTGAGAACTAGCTTTAGCAATTAATTGAAATAAATCACCATTACCAAATACTTTTATATCAGAGATCTTTTTTTTAGCACCTTTTACATCTGTAATATCTAAAGTTTTTTCTTCTTCAACCTCTTCAACTTCAGCGGCATTATATCTTTCACCAATAATATGTAAATCAGCATCATGAATATATAAAGCAAGTCCAATACTTTCTGGACTAGCTTCTTTAATACATACATAACCTTTATTAGTCATTACAGAATCACCTTCTGAATTAATAACTGTATTAATGCACCCTCCATTAACTTCAACTGAATGTCCTTCAAAAGTTTTTTCTATTTTAGAAATAAAATCGTCTATCGAAACCTCGTTAATTTCTGGATAAAATAAATTACCATTATCTCTCATATAATATCTTACTTCACCTAATTTTAAATTAGTTGTATTATTTTTATCACCTTCTAAGGCGCTTCCTTTAAACATTTCGTGTTTCATTTATTGTTCCTTTTTATTTTTGGCTTAGGACAAAATCTTCCATTTGGAAAACCTTGTCCTCTACCTTTTTTTATACTAACTGATCCAGCACTTAAAAATCCACTAAAAAAATATTAGACAATTAATTGCGTTTTCCATAGTATCAAATTGTCTTAATTTTTTTTATACCAATAAACATTAAAGCGTTTTTTCATTAATTTGGAATGAAAATGATTGGTCAATTCTTGCTCCAGCACAAACACCCTCATGATCATTAGCGTATTTTTTAATTAACGTTTTATCTGGTTTTGTGTGAGCTGGAACTGCAGCAACATCTTTAAGAACCTCAGTTGGTAAAGCATCAGCATCTTCAATTACAGCTGTATCAGAAATCTTCCAAAAGAATTTTGCTGATAGAGTATCTAGTGTAGCCCCTTTTGGAACTAAAGCTTCTTGTTTTTTATGAATAACATCTATTTTTGTAACAACAAGATTTTTTTGTTTTACAAGTTCAGCAATTTCAGAATCGAAATCTCTAATAACAGTCATATGTTCATTTTTTTGCTCTTCTAATTTAAGTAATTTTTTTTTATTTGCTTCTGCTTGTTCCGGAGTTAAGTTTACTAATATATCTGTTAATTTAATTTTTTTTGCCATTTTGGTCTTTCCTTTTTATATTTAATTTTTTTTATTTAGCTGGTAGCTAGCTCACTATACTAAGCTAACTATCTTTAGCTACTGGTTAAATCTTCCACCATTCTCAAAAGATAATTCGGTTTGAATTTCTTCTGGGACGTCAGTGTTAATTAGATCATCTATGGAAGTTTTAGAAGTTGAATTTGCATCCAAATTTGCTAAAATTTCCGCTACGCTTACCTCCGGTTCTAAAGGAACTGGATTATCTCTCATTATCAATAGATTATTTAAATAATCTAAAGTACCTAATAAATCATTTCCTGATGCTACTGGAACTGAAAGTAAAGTTTTATTAAATTTAGAAGTATCCTTAAACATAATACTAATATTAATACTACTACCGCTTATTTCATAAACAAACGATCCAATCTCTTCTAATAATTCACTATCTATAGATGGTCGAAAATTATGAAATCTAATATTATTATTCACATCTTCACTTCTTAATTCTTCAACAATTCGATGGTCTATTACCGGTTCAATGTATCTATTATGGGCCATTCTAGGCATTGTTGTCACTATAGAGTGGCAACAAAGATCTCATTATTTTCATCTAAATCAATTACGATTTCAGAACCACTTCTTACATTATCTTCTAGAATTAAATCTGTAATTCTATCTTCAATCTCAGAAGCAATTAATCTATTAATTGGTCTAGCACCATCAACACCAATATCAATAGTATCAAGCATATTACCTTTAGCTTCTGGAGAAACTTTTACATCAATGTATCTGTCTTCCCATAATTTATCAGATAATTTTTCAATTCTATAGTTCATAATATTTACTAAAGACTCTACATTTAATGGATTAAATACTAAAATCTCATCCATTCTATTTAAGAATTCAGGTCGATATGTTTCTAGAAGTTTTCTTTTAGCTTCTTGTTTTCTTACCGCCGCATTTGGAATTTCAGCTAACTCTTTACCACCAATATTACTTGTCATAATAATAATAGTATTTTTGAAATCTACTGTAATACCTTTACCATCTGTAAGTCTACCATCATCAAGTACTTGTAAAAGTACATCAAAAACTTTTGGATGAGCTTTCTCAATCTCATCAAATAAGATTACAGAATAAGGTTTTCTTTTAATTGCATTAGTTAATTGACCACCATCATCATGTCCAACATAACCTGCAGGAGAACCTATAAGTTTTGAAACTGTATGCTCTTGTTGGAATTCAGACATGTCGAATCTAACCATATCTTTTGAACTACCAAATACGATATCTGCAACAGCTTTAGAAGTTTCAGTTTTACCAACACCAGTAGGCCCAAGGAACATAAATGAACCGATAGGTTTTCCAGCATCTGATAAACCAGCTTTGTTTCTTCTAATAACTCTAGACACTGCATCTAAAGATTCATCTTGACCCATAACTTGAGTTTTTAATAATTCAGCTATATCTTTTACTTTAGAGTGATCTTCATCTTCTTGGATTTTATCAGTTGGAATACCTGTCCAGTTAAATAATACAGTTGTAATATCATCTGGTTTTACAGTACTCTTTTCAAAAGTATTTCCAATCTCTTCTAATCTAGCTTCTAACGCAGGAATAATATTAACTCTTAATTCAAAAGCTTCTTCAATTTTACTTTCAGCAAGACAATCATTTAACTCATCGTTTCTCTCTTTGATTTCATGTTTAATTGCAATGTACTCTTTTCTTTTTTCTTTCTCTTCTAAGAAGTGATTCATCATCTCTTCCATTTCTTTAGAAAGCTCTTCGATTTCTTCATTTAATTTTGCAATAGATTCATTTTGTCTATTAATAAATACTTCTTTATCAGAACCAAGTTTAGATTTTTCTAGAACTTCAATTCTAAAAACTCTATTATCAATTTCTAATTTTAAATCTTTTACTTCCACTGGAGTTTGAAATTTAGAATTAGATACTTGAGAAGCAGCCTCATCTAATAAGTCAATAGCTTTATCTGGAAGAAATCTATCAGCAATATATCTATTAGATAATTTTGCAGCAGCAATTAAAGATTCATCTGTAATTTCAACTTTATGATATTCCATCATCTTTGGTCTTAATCCTCTAAGGATTACCATAGTTTCTTCAACCGATGGCTCATCAACATTAATAATTTGGAATCTTCTTTGGATTGCTGGATCTTTTTCGAAATATTTTTGATACTCTTTTAAAGTAGTAGCACCAATAGTTCTAAGCTCTCCTCTAGCTAAAGCTGGCTTAAGTACATTAGCTAAATCCATTCCACCTTGTGGATCAATTATAGTATGCGCTTCATCAATAAATAGAATAATATCTTCATTTTCCATACCATTCTTTCTTTTGATTTCTTTCATTAAACCATCCATTCTAGCTTCAAGTTCACCTTTACCACCTGCACCAGCAGCTAATGCAGTTAAATCTAATTCCCAAATAATTGCTTGAGTTAGGTTCTCTACATCTCCAGTACAAATTCTACCAGCTAAACCTTCAACGATTGCAGTTTTACCTGTACCTGGAGGTCCTACTAAAATAGGATTGTTTTTAGTTCTTTTATTTAAAATATTTGAGATTCTTTCAACTTGCTCATTTCTACCATGAACTTCATCAATTTTACCTGCAAGATATTTCTCATTTAAATTTTCACAATATGTATTTAAATACGATTGTTCAATATAACTTTTTTCCGAAATCTTTCTATCCCCTCTAAGAAGTACTAGATCATCAAATAACATTTGAACATCCATTACCGATCTAAGGTATTCGATAATTGGTAATTCATTACCAGCTATCATTAAAATATCTAATGCAAGATATTTATCTTTATTTGAAGATGCTTGTTGATATGCAATAGCAAACAGCTCTTCAATTTTTGTACTAAATGTTACATTCATCTCTTCCGGATTTACTATTTCCGCTGGAAATTTAATAGGGTCTTTTTCAATACTTAATCTAAGTTGGTTAAGTACACCTTCAATATCAATTTCTAAATTCAATAGAATATTTCTAACGATTGTATCTTTAGTTAAAATCATTTCTAATAAAACTTCTGGAGTTAATTCCATTAATCTATATTCTCTTGCTTTTAATAATGCCGCTTTAATTAACTCTAATAATTCTGTTGTAAGTGATTTATATATCATCTGGTTCGCCTTTTGATTTTTAATTTTTTTATTTAGATATTTATATACCGCTTCCATAGCGGTTGAAGTTCCTCGGAACTTCCTATCATTGATCCCTTAATATTATAGGGATGTCTTGAGCTTTTATCTCTTTAAATTTTTCTAAGGTCATACTAATAGTACCATCAGTTAATCTATATCCTTTTTCTTTAAAGCTTGCAGATTGTTTTCTGAATAGAATAGTAACTTCACCGTTTCTAGCTATATCCATATGTTCTATTATGGTAGTAGTCCAGGCGTTGGCATTATTAATAACGTCTAAGGCTTTATCAAGATCTTCATATATATGATGTTTGATATCACCGTAACCTAATCTTTGTACCGGAAACATAATTATGCTATAGCATGCTTTTGGTTTTTTCTAAGAGTTACATAGTAATCATTAATGCCTTCAACACCAGCTAATTTTCCTTGTAATTCTCTTTCAACACAAGCTTCACATTTCTTACACGTTTTAACCATAACCTCATGTTGAACTTCATCATACAATGGATCATAGCAAGTCCAAGTTTTTTTAAAATCAACTTTATGTTTTACCATATCTTTGATTATCTTTTTCTTGAACTTATTTTTATATGGAGCATAAATTTCAATATTTACAACATCATTTAAATTTAAAACATTTTGTAACTGGCCAATGAATTCTGGAGTAATATCCCAATATTGAGTACTACCATTTTCCCCATCTTTTCCATAAGCTTCTTCCGAATGCTTATGAACTCCAATTCCTAAATAAAGATTTTTATATCCTTGAGCAATACTTACTAATTCGCCGAGTGCAGAAGCTGCACTCATAAATAATAAGTTTCTACTTGGAGTATAAAATTCATGATTAGTACTATCTTTAATACCTTTAGACTCTCTAAGAGTTTTAAGATCATCAAATACATCTTTAGAAGCTTTGTATACAGGACCAAGATCTATAGTAATATTACCTAGAACTCTATCTCCAAAATCTTCTTTAATATCTCTATATAATTTTTTTTGTACTTCAATTTCAATACCATGATTTTGACCGTACTTATAATTAATTAAGATAACATCTGCTTTTGTAGTTTTAAGTACTTTATATAATAATACAGTACTATCTAAACCACCACTACTATTAATAGTTACTAAATCGTTTTTACCTGGTTTCATTTATTTACCTTTTTTATTATCTTCCTCTTCTTTTTTCATAAAGCCATCAATTTCCTCTAGAAGAAACGATTGGCAAATCATAGCTCTTTCAGGATTCAAGTCCTGAATTTGAAGATCAAGAATTTTTTTCATTGCAGCTTCTTTTGCAATTTTATTAGATAGATAATTTTTTTTAAGTTTTTTTAACTCTTTTAATAAACCAGCATTTTCCGGTTTATTTCTAGCCTCTGCCGTTAATTTTTTCATCTCTTTACCAAGTGGTTTAAATGCTTTTTTAACTGTTTCTTCATCTGCATTTTCGATAGAACCAAGAGTATCTAAAGAACCAATCATTTTTGAAACTGCTTTTAATGGTTTTTTTAATTCTTCTGGCATATCAGAACTATTTAATAACTTTTCCGATAATTTTTTTAAAGATGGTTTTGTATCTTGAATTAATAATTCAGCTAAATTTTGCATTGAGAAATCATCTACTTTTAAATATTCTAAAGTAGCTTCAAACCCTTCTCTATCTTTCACTAATTTTTTAATTAGCTTCTTTACATTTTTTACAAACTTAGCTGGCTTAAGTCTGATAGCTTCCAGCTCTGTAATAAATTGTTGAGTTGGATCAATCATTCTAAGTAAAGCAGTAAGTTCTAACATCTCTTTATCATTTACCGACTTTGGTTTTGGGTCTGGAGTACTACAAGTTTTACAACCAGTATATCCAGTCTTTCCAGCTTGAACATTTTCTTTAATTTTTTTAATTGCCGCTTCAGGATTTAATAAATCTTCATCTGATAGGCTTGCAATAGTATCAGAAATACCTGGAATACCATTAAATAATTGCTTTAATACTGCAGTTGGAGCTTCTTTATTTTCAATCATCTCAGTTACTTTTTTTAAGTTACCTTCAATTATTTTAGTATCGATTCCACCAGCATTTGAGTACACCCCACTTTTTAATTTATCCATAATTTTTCCAATATTTGGAAGACCATTTGGATGCAGAATATCGTTTTTATTTAAACAACTACCACCTTGTAAACTATTTGTAAACTCTTCAAAATTTTTTTTCATTTTTTTTTCCTTTATTTAAATACAAGTGATCCGATTACTTTCGAACCTTTTTCTAACTTTGTATATGGTTCTGTTAATAAGAAATTAACTAGACTATCTTTAAATTCTTCAACTTGTACTAAGTCTCTATTATTTAAAACGAACATATTTTTACCTGGAACTAGTAATCCCATATCTAAAACAGCTTCCTCTTTATATAAATCATAATCACCAATAACTGCACATATATTATCATATAATGCAGCCACGTTATCTTTATGCTTTATATCTATTAACTCATCACCCTCTAGATTAATATTAAATAAATATTCTTTCGATTCTTTATCCTTTACCATCTTTGGAGAGATTGATACTTTATAATACGATAAGTACTTAAGTTTAAAATAATAATTAGAAACATCCTTCGCGGATAAATCTAATATTTCTTTAATTTCCCAACCAATAGTTTTTCCATTCTCTTGAGCTTTATGACATAATTTAATTAAAGATAAATAATGCATATAACTGGCTAAAAATCTTCTTTTATCTAATGGGTCGGATTTCCAATAAGTATCTATTTTACTTGGATAATAATTAAACATTTTCTTCTCCAAGATATTGAAGAACCTTATTTTTAATTAGGCTCTTTCTTTCATCTGGAACTCCCTCAAGAGTTTTAGTAATTAAAACCGAAATCATTTCTTCATCAGTCATTTCCTGATTCTGAAGCAATTCTTCTAAATCAACTACTCCCTCTTTAAAGAATTTAAAACCATTATCTGATTCCTCTAATAAATTTATAACTTCCTCTCTGAATGCTTCTGAAAAAGATTTATGAGGTAATTGAATTACCTCAGTAAACTCCTCCGGTTCAGCATCTTTTGAATATTTTATAAAATTTATAAAAGTTACTTCTGGAGTATGTAACTCCATTCTAGAATTATAATCTCTTATAACTCTAGTTAAGTTCCAAGGATTAATAAATGTAGTATTATTAACTTTATCTGGTTCAAAACCTAAATGATAATGCCCACAAAAGTGAATATCGATATTTGGATAAGTTTCAGATAAATGTTTATACGTAAAATCAGATACTTGAGTTTCATTTGGAGTAATATTAGTATGAGTCATCATACAATTTATCATCTCCGTATTTAAAGTACTAGAATTTATTCGCTCCATACCAGATTGAATATTTTCTTTTACCTCAGTATAATCTAAACCCTGAATAGAAACATCTACCCGTTTTCCAGTAGCTTCATCTTGAAGATTAAGTACTAATGGATTAGTAGTTATATGATGAATAATACCATCTTCAACTAACTTACCAAATACACTTCCTTCGACAGATTCATTACCATCTAACATATCATGATTACCCTGAATACTATAGATATTAATTCCGTTTTCCACAAAGATTTTTGTAAGTACTTCTAAAACTTTTAAATATAATTTAAAAGACCATTCTTTAGATTTACTTCTATCTAACATATCTCCAGAGAAAAGTAAAATAGTACATCCTCTTTCAATCATCAAATTTTTAATAGTTTCTAATTTTAGAATCACATCATTTTCCCAACCTGGCTTTCTAATTAAATTACGAAAGCCAAACATTAAATGTGGATCCTTTATAAAGGCCACATCCATAATTAAATCGATAAATCGATTGGCTTAGGAAACGAGTTTGTAGCTGTTTCTAATGTAATAATACAACACTCTTTATCATTCAATTCATCAGCAAAAATTTCTACATTCTCTGTTTTAATTCTTAGATACTCTGTACCTAATGGTTTTAAAACCAATAACATTTTCTTAAGACCATCAACTTGGAATTGATTTACTACGGTCAATTCAGTAAATTGTTTTCCATAAGATTCCTTAAATAACTTTTTAATATCATCTATAGTAACCTCATCTAAATCTGGTTTTTTTTCTTTAACTTCTTGAACCTGAGTACCACCAACTTCTTTAGTTTCCTCTTTATCATCTTCTGTAATAGTATCAATAGATTCTACTTCTTGTTCTGAATCAAGGATAGCTTTAGTAGCATCTGCGTCAATAATATCTGGAATATCATTTTGAACGGTATCTATTCCGTCAGTTTCGATATGATCAAGATCAATACTAGCATCATTATAATCAAGAATAATATTGCTTTCATCATCATCTTCTATAATTACTTCTGGGGTAATTTCAGGTTTATCTTCGATAATGTACTCATTACCATTCCCTTTTTGAATATATCTAGTACTAGTACTAGTACCTTTAGCTAATTTTTGAGTAAAAGTTACTTTAATTAATACACTTGTTTTTGTAATAACATCTGATTTAATAGTACCATCAGAACAAGATATTGTTACAGAATTACTTTTATTTCCAGCACAATTCCAGAATAATGTTCTAACTTCCTCATCAGTAATTTCAGTAATTTTAGATTTAGAAGGTTCTATATTTAAGAAATCTAATACTTCATTTAACATCATATCTTTAACATCTAAGTCAGTACCAATATCTTTTGCGAAATGACTCTTAGTATTACTATTACTTGCTTTATTACGACTATAAGTAACTTTTGGAGAATGGTAATGTGGTTTAATAAGATTTGGATCAATCTTGTTAATTGCAGTATAGTTATTTGAAATTAAAATTTGCATAACTTTAGCAGCATGTTCAATAAACCCTTCAGCTTCTCCTTGAGAAATACCATCAAATCTATTTAAATAATGAGTAAGTACTTCTGCAACACCTTGTTGTTCTGTTTCTCCATCTGGTATAAAAAATTGATCAAAAGCAATTTCCGTAGCAGTTGTATCTATTTCTGGAGTAGTATCAGAATCTTTATAAATCATTGCAATAGTTTTAGCTTTATCATATGTTCCAGCAACACCACCATCCTCAGCTGCTTCTACATTAACAACTCTAGTTTGAGTAGTTACTAACTTAACATGATTTCCACCTTGAATATATAAAACAGAATCCGTTTGAATAACATCTTTTGCATTACCTTGTCTATAAATAACCCCTGGATTTGTAGGATCTTTATCTAAGTCAATACTCGAGAATGAGAAATCCCCTGGATGTCTATGAATACTTCCAACTTCACCTTCTCTAAATGATACATTAAATCCCATACCTTCAAAATAAGCTTTTGGAAAAACATTTGCAATTTGCATAGCAAGTTCATTTGATTTTTCTTTTAATCCAGCTGAAATAGTATCTACTTCTCTTAAATCAAAATCAACAGAACCTGTCGAAACAGTTTGAGGAAAGTTAAAGAATACAGTAGGAATTGTAAATACAACTCTACCTTGACCATTACCAATTACTACTTGTAAACATCTATAATGAGTTTGGAACTCAGCTCCACCAGCTACTGGTACACATTGTGCAGCAATATCATTTAAAAATTTTTGTGAAAAGATTGCTAAATTTAAAGTTGTTTTTTCTTCACCATCAGTTGGTCTAGTTACCTGAAACGCATTATAACCATAACCACCACCATAATAATTATTTACACTCATTGCATTTGATACGGCATCTGACACATTACTTAAAAAATTACTTTTTCTTTTACCCATTTTCGCTTCCTTCTTTCTTTGTATTTTCTCTTGTTTTTTTTGCTCTTTAGTTTTTCTCTGTTTAGAAAAAGAACTACCTCTATTTTCTGTATTTTCTTCAGAAGAATTATTATTTTTTTTTCTTCTTCTTCGGTTTCTACTTCTGTTTCCTCTACCCATTCTTTTTACCTTTAAATTTAAAACGACCTCTTTCAAATACTAATCTGGTTTGAATTAAAGTATCTAACTTTTTTCTAACTTTAATATTAGTCTTTTTTAATTGAGAATCCATTTTCTGAATTTCATTTTTAACATAGTCTAAAGTTTTTACTTGACCACCTATAGAAAATTGATGTTCAACTTCAACTCCGTACTCTATTAAATCAGCATAAGAATTTCCATCAGTATAATGGCCACAATCAAATCCAATATAAGTTATATTTTTTTTAATGTAATTAAATTCTTCAGGAGTTAACTTGTTTTTAATAACTTCATCAATATTATCTTTTCCTTGATAGGTTAAACCACCATGAACATCAATTTCATAATATTCATAATCTTCTAATAAATCATTTTCTCCAATACTTATATAACCACATCTAAATCCCATACTACCTAAAATAACCACACCTATTCGATTATTCTTAGTAATAAAAATACTTTCAATAACATACTCTCTTTCTATTCCAACAATAGTACTTGAAAATGCATCTACAATAGGTTTAAGAAGTCTAATACATTTATTAAATTTAACTTTAGAGTAATTCATTAATCAACCTTAGCACTATGCACTAAAACTGGAGTAGTGCTTTCCATAATTAAGTTACCTAATTGACCCTTTATATATAATTTGATATCTTTTCTTTTAGTATTGATACCTAAAATTTTAATTAATCCTAATGTTTTATGTTGAGCAAAAATAACATTTTTTCTTAAATAAAATACCTCTCCCTCTTTTATACTTAAATCTTTCAACATCCCTTTTCCAAAAGGATTATTATTTACACTTCTGTAATAAAGAACATTATGTTCCTCATTTAGTATTAATTTTTTAATAAGAGTATAATCTTCATGAGAGCATTTTTTCTCTTTTAAAACGGAATAAAAAAGCTTCTTTACTTTTTCTTTATCCGCACATACGGGGGTATGATTCATCGTGTGACTCTCCTTTTAATTTTTTCATCGCGAATCTCGGTTTAATTATTTATAAAAAATAATTAACAACTATAAAAAAAGATCTCCTTTTATATTTAATATTGTATTTATAATGCCCTCGTCAGGGCCAAAAAATAGACTATAAAAAAATATAACTTTTCAATTATATCATCTTATCTGATTATAATATATCTATACTCTGATGTACTTATTCTAAAGTATTATTATACAATAGCTTAGCTTAAGATAGCTATAGCTTAGTATAGTTGACCAGCTATCACGTTTTTAAACCGAGTGGTTATAATATAAATTACCCAAAAATAACGACAGGAAAATTGGTTGTGGATTATACCACAACCAATTTCGATTCGTATTCTTTTAATACTAATTTATGAAGATTTTTTAATTCTTCTAACCAAACACTCGTTGGCTTTAATTTTCTATAATCAATTAACTCTTGAGTTAATCTAGCATGTTCGATTTCTAATTCTTTTAATTTTTCAGCACTTAAATTATAAATAGGCATATTTAATAAATAATTCCATCCAGTTTCCGAAGAACCATCTGCAATATTTTTTAAATTATTAGCTTTAATTTGCTTTAAAATATCAACTTTAGATTTTTTAGAAACAACTATAGTCCCATTATTTTCTAATTCAATAAATCTACGTTGTTCCTCGTTTTTCATTAATCTAAATTCATATTCAATTATTTCAATAGCTAATCTTTCTTTATATAAACCTAATCTTTCTTTAATCCAAAAACCAAGATACTCAGAAACCGAATCAAAGAATAATAATTCATATTTATTATTAACTCTATGAATAAGAGTAATACTATCTGATACAGTAGAGTTTAATGAGAATAATTCTAATAGAGTTTCTTCATCCATATTCCATACTTCTGGAGTTACTCTAACAGTAAAGTCAAATGTGTTTTTTACACAATCTTCTTCGAACGATCTAATTAAATCTTTATCAATTAATTTATTTAAATTATCAATAATTTTTTCTCTATCTAAAGAAACGGGTACTTGAGTAATTTTTACAACATTCTTTTTAGGTTTAGAAACTTTACCTTTAATAATAAATTGTCTAGGATTTTCTCCATTTTCAATTACTCCATCAAAGAACGGGTAATGTAAGTTAAGAACACTAGGAATTACTTTAGTTTTACCACTTAATATATTAATGATTAAATCAATTATCTCTAAAGGATTTCTAGGATGTACTTTACAAGAATATCCCATACCAATACCATCCATACCATTAATTAAACCAACTGGAATAATAGGTAATAAATAATGTGGTTCAACTACAGTTTCTTCTAATATCTGTTCTTCTAGTAATGGTATATCTTTTTTATTAAATATAGATTGTCCCATCTTACTAAAAATAACATTAGTATATCTAGCAGAAGATGCTTTCTTGGCACTTCTAAATCCAAATGTTCCACTAGGCTTTAATAAATTAATATTATTACTATATGGAGCAGCCAGATTACTAGTAGTAGTATTTGCTGATACATCACCATGTCTGTACTTCGTATTATTATAAATAAGAGTAAAAACCTCAGCGGTCTTTATCTTCTTATCTGGTTTCTTTTGAAGCTCATGCATGATCTTAGTTTGAGTCTGAGACATCCCACTAAGAGCATTTGGTAACTGTTGTACTACTTTATAAGTTCCATAAGTAAGCACTTCTGAATCTAAAAACTTTTTCATTAACTATCTCCTAAATCAAAATTAGCTATATTTTCTTTAATTTTTACTTTTCTAAAATCAATATCATCAGTTAACCAAGAATACATTTCTTGTCTTTCTTTTTCTGGATCATCTACATTATCAAATGATAGTGGTAATCCTAAATCTTTTAAAGGAAATTCTTTAAATAAAAACTCCCACATTTCTTCGGATAAAGATCCAAGACCTTTAGCATAATACCAAGAAATTCCTCTAGTGTTTTTATTATCTCTAAAGTCAGCAAATTCTTTCATAGTAAAAAACATATTTATTGGGATATCATTTTTAAGAGCAATCATAACTGGAGACATAAATCTAAAGACCCTAACTTTATCTAAATAAGCTGGGGCAAATTTTTCTATAAAAGAAAGTACTAATAATACAACATGAGAACCATCAACATCCATATCTCCAGCTAACCAGATTTCTAAATAGTCTAAATCTTTATCTTTACCATTTTCATTATGACTAAGATTAATTCCAAGAATATCTGCTAACTGAATTACTTCATCATTCTTTAAAACTAGTTTTAAAGATTTTTTTAGACAATTAATCAATTTACCCTTTAGTGGGAAAAACCCATTTTCTTCTCTTCCAATCTCAGCAATAATAGGATTAATAGCCGAATCCCCTTCCGCTAGAAATAATCTTTTTTTAACTTTAGATGCTTTCCAATACTTAGCCGAAACCTTTACTTTCTTCTGAGCATTTTTTGCATCTTTACCTAAAGCAACTAATTCATTAGCTTTATGTAAATCTCTAATTGGGTCTGATATACTTTTTTCTTTATATATCTTTTCAATAAATTTACTTTTAGATATTTCTAAAATCTGTTCTGCTATTTCTGGAAATTGACTTGCAGTATTAATACAACTAGTTTTTAATTGATCTTCAAATCTAGGATTAACCATATCTTTAAAAATTACATGAATACTAATTTTATTTTTTATATCAGCCGCTTTAATAGTTTTAAGACTCTTTTGGAATCTTTCGGTTAAAGGAAGCACTACTCTTTTTTCAATATAGTCTAAAGTATTGCCCCCATTATAAGCATTAATACCATTAACGAATTGAATAAAATTGTATCCAATTTCCGAACTAGTAACACCAATAATAACATTATCTTGCTCAGTACAAATTATCTTAGAGTCAAAATATTCTTTAATTAATTGATTATAACTTTTAATTTTAATAACTCTTTTATTAAATTTAAATGTAATATCTGGATATGTTATACTTAAGAATAATAAATCAAAATATAATAAATCTTGATATATTGGATCTATTTTATCTCCAAGATTTAACTTATCCATATCTGGATAAAATTGGATCTTAGTACCATTCTTCTTTTTAGAAGGAGTAATCTTTACATCTTTCGTACTAATATTATCAGTACATACCATTTTAAAATGTTTATTTAAATCATCAGTTTCTCCAATAAATTTAGAACTAAACATAACACCTAAGGAGGCACCTTCTCCATTTTGCCCAATACTAGTATTGTCTGCTTCATCATCAAAATTAGAACCAGCTCTAAGATTAGCCCAAGCTAATTCCGGCATTGTCTGTTCAAGTTCTTGACCGGACTCATCCACACTTTTAATAACTGGAATACCTCTTCCATTATCAGAAGCTACTAATTTTTCATGATCTAATTGAATATCAATTACATTGGCGAACTTACCACCAGTCCTAATATTTTCATCAATTTTATTATCTATAAATTCTCTAGCAATTTTTAATAATGCTGGAACATAATCTACTTCCCCAAACACTATTTTACCATCTTGAATTAATGGTCTAGAAATCTTTACTGGAACAATACTTCCAAGATATCTAGCACTTCTTTTTAAAACATGAGTTTTCTCACTTAATAAGACAACTTTATTTTCTTTCATTTACTACTTACTTCCTTTCAATTAGTATATCCTTTTTTTCTATAACAACTACTTATGGTTCCGAGTTAAAATTTATTAGCCCAAATCATAATTTCATCACTAATAGTTTCGCTATCTATTTTAATTTCATGTAATCTTGTGAACTCTCCATTAACACAGGTAGCACCAAAAGATCCATCATCCAGTTGATTTAATTGATGAGTACCCAATCTTGAGTCACAAAATATCCTAGCTTTAATTAGGGTACTTTTTGTAATTACTCCATCATTACAACCAGTGAATACTAAAACTATTAATCCAAGAAAGAATACTTTTAGGAATTTTTTCATAGTTCGAATACCTGAGTTTCTTCTGTATTAGAATCCCTATTACCAATAATCTTTAAACCACCTTTTGTATAAAGATCTTTTATCTCTCTTTGAAATTTTAAAAATAACCTTTGCGTTTCAGAAACCCTATCTAATAATTTTACATTATTTTTTAGTACCTGAGCTTCTTTATTATTTTTTCTAGAACCCATAAAAAGCTGGGCCATCTTAGCATCATTAAATACTTCTAAATTATCATCTAATAATTCAAATATATTATCATCCAGTACTTTTAAAGCATCTGCTAATTTAGCATGAGCAAGGGTACTTATATAATTTGATCTTTGCTCAAATATAAATCCCTTTTCCTTATACTTTTTAATTCTAGCCAGTTGCGATTCAATTATTCCGGTATATGGAACTTCTGATAGTACATCATAAACTGGATAGGAAGTTCTATGTAAATGATCAGCTTTTAATGGTATTAAAACTCGATTAATACTTCTATTTTTAAGATCTTCCTTTTTATTTCCTCTTAAAAAATTAGCAGACTGAACACTATTACTAGCCTCTGGAGCCTTATAGTCTCGAAGCAATAATTTTTCCAATTCCGTTGATGGAACCTCTAAATTTAAATCTTCTATTAACTCATAAACCGGATGATGAAAACCTTCTGGATCTCTAAAACCATCATTACATCCTGAAATATTTGAACTAAAAAATTCTCTATTAAAAGTAATTTCCCACGGCTTAACAAGAACATTTATTATATGCGAATTATCTCCATACATTCCATCCGTATCAAATCTATCTAATAATAAATTATAAGTCAATGCGCAATTTAAAAAATCAAATTGTTTAATTCTATCATCTAATTGTTCCCCTAAAGCTGGTCCAATTAAATTTAAAGAACATATTTTTTCTGTATCCATATTTCTAAATAAATCTTTATTGGCTTTATTTAAAGAAAACCCGTCAACCCTATAATCTATAGCATGCTCACTAAAAGCTTCGGAAGTAAAGAAATCAAAAACAGAAGTTAAATCATTAAATAAATTAAATTTCATAGCTATTAAAGAGTCTTTGCTTTTAACTTGGTTTACATATTTCCCTCTTTCTAAAGAGGATAACAGCGATTCATTAATAACAGTATCACTAAGAGGTTTTCTCCCATAAATTCTAATTAAAGAATTATTACAATCTACAAATGCCCTATGAGCGGTTAATTTATTAGAAGGGCAATTCTTATAAACAGTATCTTTTAATTTTTCTAAAAATTTAGTAATAGCTTGTATTTTTGTAAACATAACATGTCCAAAAATATAGGCCGTTTTAATATCATTAAAAAAGAAATCTATATCATCACTAAAATCTTTTTCGCTTAAATTAGTAAAGATTTCTTTATTCTCATCAGTTAGATGTTCAAATACTCCTATATCATTATAATGATTATGTAAATGTGTTATATAGGCAGATAATACAGAACTGCCCGTATAATGGGAATCCTGCAAAGAGTCAAACATAACCTCTTGAACAACCTTATTAATATCTTCATCTTCAAATTCTAAATCAACTAGAAATTTAATTATATCAAAATTTCTAGTTTCCTGTTTATTAAATAATTCAATAAACTCATTTATTTTATTATTATGGTCTTTGAATTTTAAAAAACTTCGCCTATTATAATTAACCGCGGCATCAATTTTATGATACTCTTTTAAATTCTTTGTATATGTCATTTTTATCCTTTTATAAAGTATCTATTTCCTGTTTAGCTTTTATAAGAAAATCAATATTCGTTTTTAATATATTTTGTAACTCATCTATATTGGAAGTACCATAACTAGATTCAAGATTAGCTTTTAATTGAGCTAATCTTTCATTTTTAATAATTTTTTCTTTTTCTAAATCTTGTAATTGCTTCTGAAGACCAATTTTTTCATTTTCATAAGATTGAATTATCTGTTTGAATTCCTCTACGTTAATATTATTCTCCATCATGTTTCTCCGCAATATCAGAGCCATTTTCTTGATCTATTAATTCTTCTACTGGTACTAAATTGTCATTCTCTTGCTCTTTAGCATTTAACGATTTAAAGAATCCATTACTTTTCATAAATAAAATAAGATATTGCATTTCAGTAGCATCTCCTAGATTATCAAAAATATAATTAATGGCTCTATCTCTTAAAAGAATATGAGTATTGTAATAAACTCGATCTTCAATTATATTATATGCTTCTGTAAAAAATGGTTTTTCTAATAATTCTTTACCAGTTCTAACCTCAATACTAATACCAGTTCTTGGTATTTCGCTAAGATTAATCATAGTAGTTCCAATAGAATAAGTAACTACTTCCTTTTCAATAGGAACATCATTTTCAATATCTTCTTCGGTTAATTTTTGATTTTGACTAATCTGAATTAAATCATAATCTCCAATACTCATTCTACTTACAATATCTGAATTTCTTTCAATTTCCGAAACATCTAATTTATTTTTTAATATCATTTATTTTTCCTTTCTGTTATTTCTTTATGTAATTGCTGAACTCGTTTACCAATCGGTAAACCTTTAAGACTCTCTGGTAATTCAAAATTCTTTAAAACTGGAACTAAATTTTCATAATAATTTTTTCCAGCTAATATAACAAAGTTTGTTTCTTTTAAATCGAATTCATCTTTTAATTGCTGATAAACTTTTCTTGCCCACTTACCTTTATCCGGAGTACTCATATTATTCAAGGTTTTCTCATAAGGACCTATAACAATATCCATTGGAATTAAACCATGCTCGGCCGATAAAATTCTACAATCTTCTTCTTTAAAACCTCTTACATTATAAGCCCAATTTTTATGAGCCGAGAATAAAGTACTTTTATATAAATCAACTGCTTTACTTGAAACATTATTCTTTCCTTTAACGCAGGAAATTAAACATATTGTTTTCATAGTAACTTACCTAAATTTTTTTTCAGAACGTTCATTTCCTCTTTACTAGCAGTATACCTTCGAGGAACACCACCATTAATAATAATTATATCAGTATCTGATAAAAATTCTATTTGGGAACATTCTGGATTAAAATAAATTTCGCCTCTTACAGCTTTAAATTTTAATAACATCTTTCTCCTTTTATATTTAATACATAGATTATATCTTTAATATCTTAGTAACCACGCATTTCCATCCACTGAATAATTTGAGGAATCAATGAATTTATTTCTCTAAATTCTTCTTCTATTCGCCTCATTCTATCCATAACGTCTAATTTACTTTTACATCCATCAACGGAAAATTTCAAAGCATCTTCATTTAACCGAATATCCCCATTTAATCTCATAAATTGAAATTCATTATTTTGAGTATATATAGTCACGTGTTTATTTCTAATATTTACTTCTACCCCACGTTTATATAAAAGGGGTAATTGTTCTCGATGTTCTTTACCATATGGAACACTCTGTCGAAGTATCTGAAAAAAAAAATCTTTTTTCAATTCTTTTCTTAATTCTTCGGCTTTTATAAATAACTCTACTGGAGTTGGATCCGGATTTAGAGTTATTCCTTTTCTATCTTTAGTAACCAACATTATACATCCATTCTAATATTCTTGGGGTCATAAGTCCAATGTGTTTTTCTTCTTCTTCCATTTTCTCCAGAAGTTTTCTAAATCCGGCTATAGTATCCCTTCTATTTATTAAAAAACAATTATTCTGTTCCATTTTTAGATACTCATTTGTATCACGATGTCTTCGAAAAATATATTCATTATAATTACATGTTATTGTTATAGAATAATTGGAAATGGAAGCTTTTACTCCATGATCTAAAAAATAAGGTATTGTTTCTTTATCTAAATCTTCATCCTCAACTAACTCATCGAAAGTATAACCTTCATATAATACCTCATTATAGAATTCTTTCAATAAATTACTTCTAGCTTTTTCGGCGATATCTAATAATTGGACTCTATCTCCAAATTCATCTTTCATAATTTACCTTTTATTCTATCCACTCAGAAATAAATTCTTTATGTTCTAATTGATTCTCCGTTAGCCTATTACTTTTATATAATAACTCAGCTCCTAAATTTTGCATCACGGTATTATTACAACAGTCGCTTTTTAAAGTACCATATACAAATACTTTCTTTGTTTGAGGAATAGGTAAATCCCTATCCTCGTTATTTATATCCATAGTATATCCTTTTGCAGTTATTCATAATCACATAAATCTTTTAACTCTAGATCTATCCAATCATCATCCTTCCAATTCTCATCATCACAATCATCTAATCTAGCCTCATGTCTTTCCATAACCCAAGCAGAAACAGCTTGGAACATTTTAATTCCAAATATTTTACCACCAGTAGTAATACTATTAGCAGCAATAGTATCTGAAAATTCAAATGTAGGCATTCCTAGAATACCATAACCAGAGTTCAGCGATACTTTAATACCATTTTGCAATGAATCAAATTGCTCTTTTCTTTTAATAAAATAACTTTTTAATTCTTCGTAATTATCAAAAATTACATTTTCAAAATCTACTAATATTAAAGATTTAATACGATATTCTCTAATAGCCGGATCATCTTCAATTTCTTCTAGAATAGCGCTAGCTTGTTCTCGAGTTAAATGAAGTATAGTTTCGTCAGTATCTAAAAATAATTCTTTTACTGTTGGACTATTATCGATCTTTGCATTAATAGCATCCATAACAAGCATTTGATTTTTAATAGTTCTTCTATCGGCTAAACCTTGAATAATTAAATCAACTTCAAAAGCCAATTTATCATCGTGTTTATAGAATAAAGAACCATAAGGATTCAATAGATATTTTTCTAAATAATCCCTCTCAATAGTTTCTTTATTTACTATTTTAAAATTCAATCTAGTATTATGATAATTATCGAATATATAAAGTTCTTTATTATCGTACTTCTCATCGAATAAAGCTGGTTCAAAAATATAATCTACTATTAATTGATTATATCCTTTATTCTGTGGACTCAACCAGGAAATAGTTTCTATTAATGGGAAAAAATAACTTCTTAATAAATAATAAGTTCTATCATCTTTTGGACAGAAAATATCTTCAAGTTCCCCATTATATCTAATAATTTTTTCTAACGCATATGGATAAAATTTTAGAGTAAATTCAGAAGCATCTTTTTTATTTTTAATTTGATTACGTTTACCATAATCTTTTAATAATGTTTCAACTGCATTAGTAAAAGAGGGAATTACTTGAGATACGATTGTATCTATCGGTACTCCTTTGGCTTTCATACCAAATACTTTCTTCAATAAATTAACAAGATTACTTACCGCGGCTGGATCATAAACTCTAGCAAATAAAGTTTCAGAACTGATATTACTAAATACAGTAACCGTTGGATATAAAGCGGCTGCATCAGAACTATTAATAATAATATTATCTTCTACTCCATATAGACCTGGATCCGGATTCTGAACATAAGCACCCAGAACCTTTAGATGCCAGCTATACATCTTAATTAATTTATTCTCCAGATTTAATGGTTTATCTTCCATTTATTACCACCAAGAATTATATTGAATTTGATTTCCAGCTTCTATTGATTTTAATAATTTATTACAATCTTGTAATCTATCATGACACCAATCTTTAATCTCTTCTTCTGACATACTATCGTTACTTCCAAAGAAAAAACCTTTTGCTCCAAAATCTAATGTCCGATTATTTAAATCTTGTTGCAATTTAAAAATATCCTCTTTAGTTAATGGAACGGGAACACAATTAAAATCATCAAATTCTATTTTTTTATCTAAGGCTAATTGATGAAACCATTCATGTAAAGCTGGTTGCTTTCTCCAGTATAGTACTGGATCTAACTCTTCCTCTTCTTCACTATCTTGAATAATTTCTATGTACATATCTAAACCCATTATTTCTCCTTTTATTTTTTAACTCTACCAACTAGAATCGTATTTAGTTTCTTTTCCTAAATATAAATATTTAAGCATTTCATCGCATTCTGCTAATCTGCGCTTTATCCATCCTGGATTATAATTTTCTTCGTAATCAAAATCTGGACAATTTCTATTTTTTAAATCATTCCTAAGTAATTGAATATCTTCAACTGTTAGTGGAACTTCTATACAATTAAATCCATTTAAATCTCGAACTAAATTTTTTCTAATTGCTAATTTTCCAAACCAGTCTTGTAAAGAATATTGCTTTCTCCAATATAATATTTCTTTAAATTCCGGTTCCTCTTGAGTTCCAATATTAACATGAACATCCATATCTAAACCCATATTATTCCTTTCTTGTATATACTTTAAAATCCCAAGCTGGCGTTTCACCAACTGATAAAAAAGACCAAGTTTCAGCCATATTCCAATCGTTTAGATTAATTGGATCTAAATAAGTATCTACTTTATTGTTTTCGTCGGCTGAATAATCAACATGAGAGATGTACATTTTACTAATATAAGGCATCATTAATTTATATATCTGAGCTCCACCAATCACAAATAATTCTTCTTCTCCGGTCTCTTCCGCAAATTTTATTACTTCTTCTACATCAGTGAAGGAATGGGTTCCTTCCTGATTAAATGGCTTTCTAGATAGTATAATAGATGTTCTATTTGGTAATGGTTTACCAATACTTTCAAAAGTTTTTCTGCCCATTAAAATACAATGACCACTAGTTATTTTCTTAAAGTTTTTAAAATCTTCTGGAATATACCAAAGCATTTTATTATCAAATCCAATTTCCCAGTTGTTTCCATAAGCTACTATCATTGAAATTTTCATATTAAATCCTAAACAGCCATTGGAGCTTTGATAGTATCATAACTCGAATAATCAACTATTTTTATATCATCCATTGTAAAATCGTCGATATTTTTTATATCAGGATTTAACTCTAATTTACATAACTCTTTAGGAGTTCTAGTTAATTGCTCTCTACATTGTTCTACATGATTAGAATAAATATGAGCATCTCCAATAGTATGAATAAATTCATCTGGTTCTAAATCACATATCTGAGCAATCATAGCAGTTAATAAAGAATAAGAGGCAATATTATAAGGTACACCTAAAAATAAATCTGCGCTTCTTTGATATAATTGACAACTCAGAGTTCCTTTTGGAATTCCCCATTTTTTATCGAATTGATCAATATCCTCGTCAGAAGGATTTTTCCCTTGTATATACATAGAACAATATTGAGAATAACAATCAGTCCCTTTTAGATAACTTCTATTTTTTCTAATTGCTGGGGTAGTTGGTTGAACATAAAATTGAAACATGGTATGGCATGGAGGTAATACCATTTTTTCTATTTTGGCCACATTCCAAGCGGAAACAATTAATCTTCTAGATAAGGGATCGTTTTGAATTTGATCAATAACTTTTTTAATTTGATCAATATCTCCTCCAGAATCTCCAGTCCAAGAACGCCACTGCTTGCCGTACACGGGACCTAATTCTTTAATTACATCTGTATTATCATAACCTAAATCTTTTCCTTGAGCGTCTGCATTTGCCGTCCAAATAGTATTTTTTCCAATAAGATCCTCTCTATGTAATCCATATTGAATTTCAGCCAATCTTCTTTCGTCCGTACTACCTTCAATAAACCAAAGTAGTTCCGCTATAATTCCTTTTGTAAACATTTTTTTAGTTGTTACTAAAGGAAATCCTTTTTTTAAATTATATCTAGTTTGAGTTCCAAATACACTTAAAGTACCTGTACCAGTTCTATCATCTCTTTCATTATGATCGTATAAAACATCTTGTAATAAATCTAAATATCTATTCATTTTTTTCCTTTAATCTTGATGCATCGAATCTAAAAAGTGTTCATTATAATCGGCGTCCTCTTTTTCTTGAATTGAATTACATAATCCATTCATAAATTTTATTATTTCCATTTTTGGTCTATCTTTGAATAGATGTTCTCTTTCCTTATCAGTCAGATGTTCTAATTCTAAATTAACCATTACATCATTTCTTTTTACTCTCATAAAAATACCAGTCATAATTTCTCCTTTTAATTTTATTATTGTTCTAGAAATATTTCTAACCACTGTTCTTCACACATACCCTCTGGTCTATCTTTATAATAATCCAATTCTTTTTTAGGTTCATTTCAGTCAGGTATTAATCTTATATCAGGAGTGGTGGGTCGATTTTTAATTTCTTCCTCCATATTATAAATACCATCTATACATCTATTATTTACTTTTTTTGGAATATATAGTTTATTTCCACATTTTTTTAAAGTTAAGAAAAAAATTTTTCTTATTTCTTTTTGCATTCCAGCCACCTTCCATTCTAAAACAGGTTCCCAAGCATGGTAATTATAATCAAATATAGTACCACATTTATTACAAAATTTAAAATTACTTTTCTTTACTTGTAAATCCAAATAAGGTATACTAATATCCCTTGGTGTAAATATTGGCTGTAAATATATATTAGATGTTGAATAACACCAGGTACATTTATCTTTTAGAGGTGGCAGGAGTCCAAGAGATTTCTCTCTTGGACCAAACCATTTCATAATTTTAAACCATTTCTAATTTTATCTTTTGTGAATTTTCCACCATAATATTCTGATGAAAAAGATCCGTCTTTAGAATTGGCCCCTCTAATACTTTCACATGAATGTTCAATATTTAATAACCCAACATATACATCTTCACAACCAGCTGCTTCTGAAACTGCATTGTAAATAGCTTTAGTTAAATCTTCTTGTAACCAACCTCGTTTAGAAATATGATTTACAATTCTCTGGAGTTTACTAATTCCAAGAACGATCTTATCTGGAATATATGAAACTATTGCTTTACCATCTGGTCTAAAAGTACTACTAAATGGAGCAGCATGATGAGAACATACCGCAATTAAATCTACCTTTTTCGTAATAGGTATATTATTTTTTCCCTTTGTAGTATTTGGAAAACTTGCTAATCTAGGAGGCTTAGCCCATCTACCACATAATAATTCATTATCATCTTTAGTATTTGCTCCACACCACATTTTAACTATTCTTCCCGCAGTCCCAATATTACCTTCTTCTCTAACTTCGGCTGTATTTGGGTCTTCTAAATCCACTTTCATACTTTCGAATACTTTCGTCATATAATATTGAGCATGTAATCTCATTATGTAATGTACTTTATTAGAAAAATTTGGGTCTTGTTTATAAACATTTTCGTTTATTTTAAAACTTTCTAATTCTTGATATTTTTTCATATTTAAATCGAAATCTTCAGCCTCGTATTTTTCAGAGTATCTTTCTAAGATAAAATCTAACATTTCTCTTTCCATTTTAATCCTTTAATATATTTATATTACTTTGTATTTATTTTCGAATACAATACTTTTAATATTATACAAATTATTTCTATAATAGCTTTCTTTGCTTCTGTTAAAAATCTAATTTCTTCATTATCGGACAAATTTAATAAATCATCCGGAGCAATACTAATACTAAAAGGATTTGGTACTTCCTGAGTCTCATCTGTAATTTCAATTTTTTTATTTACTTCTAGAATATATGTTATCTTTGGAAAAGCAGGTAATAGCTCTTCGTCTGTTTTATCATAATTTTCTTTATCTCTTTTTAAAATAGTAACTATAGTCATATCAAAACCATTATTATTAAAATAAATTAATTCTTGATCTGGGAAAGCATTATCGAAGGCTTCTGACTGAACATAAGCGGTAACTACTTTTTGAATTTCATCAGTACTTGCCTCTAAATCTTCTTCAGATACCCTATCTAATACAGTTAATAAATTTATATTATCCATTTCTTTCCTTTATCTTCTAGTTGGCGGGATTGCAGGCATTATTTCAGAAGGATTCGCAGGAGCTTTGTCTATTGTTGGACCTGATGGTCTAGCTATATTCATTCCTTCTGGAGCGGTATTCATATTATTCACTTGTCCTGGAATACTTGGTGGAGTGCTTCCTGGTTGAGTAGGAGCTGGACTAGCAGGAGGATTACTACCACCTTGCATCTTACCAGCAATATGATCTTTCTTCACTGAATATTCTATACTTCCTTTTACTAACATATCTAATGCAGTATTAAGTTGTTTAGTCAATAAGTCTAACTGAACTGGTCCAATTACATCAAAATGGGTACTACCAAAAATAAACGAAATAGCTGATTGCTCATTAACTATAGTTTTATTTACAGTACACCATTTTTGCGATTGTACTCCATTTGGTCCGGTTGTAAAAGTTACTTTTAGTTTAGTATTTGGTAATCCAAAATTAATATGACTTATCATTGTATGTAAAGAACCTATATCTAATTCCATTGAACTTGGAGTACTTCCTTGAATATATTCAAATGGTTTAGTTTGCTGATTAAACATAAATTCTACCCTACCTATTTCATATTTAACTCTCGTATTAAATATAAAATTAGTCTGCCCAAATGGAGTTCCTTCGTGTATTAAACCTGGACCAAATGGTACATTTCCCAACATTAAAAAACTTTTTACTTCTGCTTCTCTAGCTGTCATTTTCTTCCTTTATTCTTTTTATTAAGGTTTTAAAAGTTTCCTCTGGAATATATTTATCCAGAAAGGTTTTTGATAATTCTTTTTTCTGAATTCTATCTTTAAAACCATCGATTGTAATTCCTAATAGTTTTTTATCTTTATAACGATAAACTATAAACTCGTCATCCATAATAGTCTCATCTGCTTTAGCTTTTATAAAAGTTAAATAAAGAACATCGGTGGTGGAATTATAATTAAGCTTCATCACTTTCTTCTTTTTTTATTTTATTAGTACTATAAGAAATATCTTTATTAAAATAATTCTTTACTTCATCTTTTTGCTCTTGCTGAGCTTTAGACATTTTTGCTATTACATCGGGAACACTATCATGATATTTTTCATGACATTGTTTACATAGAACTACAAAATCTACTTTATTCTGAAAATGCTCATTCATTACTTCATCACATATTTCAAATTCAGTACATTCATCTATATCGTTTTCAGCTATATGATGTTGTAATATATTATCTACTATATCAAATAAAGTTCTTGGATAATGATGAGACTCTGGTTTTAAATAATAAAAATTCTCTTTACAGATAGGACAATCTTTTGCTCCAACTTTACTTCGTTTTTGCCACATATCATATCTAAAACTTTTTCTCACTAAGAATTCTATTTTCTTAATTACAAAAGTATATATTTTTTCGGAACTTAAATCTTGTCCGAGCCATTCTGGAGTTGGATTTTCTTGTTTTGCCATTCATTTCCTTTATGTAAAACTAATTCATTACTTTGAATTGTAAATTGTAAATAACCTTTTTTTACCTGGATATTTTTCGGTTTAATATATTTGGCTAAATAAATATGTAAATGACCCTCTCGGGATTTAATAATATCATATGCTCTAAAACCTAAATCTTTTAAATCTTTTTTTATATAAAAATCAGATTGAATTTTAGCTTTTTGTCTAATATAATCATTCTTACCTCCAATTATTACACTAACTCTTCTTGTTTCTGTTATTATACCATCTATTTCATAATTTACTTTTCTATTATAAATTCTAGAATAATGTCTAGAATGTGGAATACCTAAATGTTTTTTAAAAATAGATACTAGACTCTTTTTTTTCATTGTTTATACCTTTTATTTTTTATAATAAAATTTCTTTTCTATATTCTTGGTCTAGTAAATACCTAATATTATTTAAATCTAAATGGTTAGTAACAATATATTTTATGAACTCATCGGAGTTCGGTTCAATATAACTATTATTAATAACACCATCCTTTTTACTAATGAAGAATTCTGCTTTAAAATGATCTTTATAATATCTTTTATTATTGTATTTATCTATAAATATATACAGAAATCTATTTTCTTGTCTAAGTACCCTAATATCAAATAATGATAAAGATAAAGAAGTAATAATTTCTTGATTTATATAAGGCAAAAATTTACTATTTTCTTCTTCTTGATTATTATCTTCTAATAATGGATTACTTATCGGGGCTATATCTTCTACATTAGCTTCAAAACTTAATTGAGTCGGAATTTCTTCTAATTCATTTTTAATTACTTCTGGAATTAAATCAGGAATTTTAAATTGACCCTGATTAGCATAATTCTCTTTAGCATTTAAAATATCTTGTTTTGTACTAGTATTTATATTAGTAGCTTTATCATCCTTAGCTAGAACAGATTCTAATTCAGTTGGATTAAGTCTACTTCTATTTATATAGAAAGCTTTTGCTTCTTTAATACTAATTTCTAATTTTTTAGAAATCTTAGAAATATCTTGGCTAAATTTCCTATCAGGAAACCCACGATATAATTGATATTTACTAATCTTACAATTTTGAATTATATTTTTATATAACTCTAAAATTTCTAAGGGTTCAAAAGTTAATAAATTTTCTTTTTTCTGATTTAGATGTTTATCTAAATGAATACATATTTTTGGATGAAACATAAAACTCTCATATAAATAAGTACATGCTGTTCTTAATGGAGTTTTTGCTGATAAGCCTTCTGAGCTAATAGGAGTATCATTAAATAAATAATTATCTATTTCATTATATATACTTACCTTTTTAGCTTTAGGAAATAATTTCTTTTTATCTCTTTTTAACTTAGCTATATCTTTTTGAGTCATAATTTTCCTTTAGGTTCTATTTTTACCAAACCTTCTTTTTGCACCACCGATTTGTAAAGCTGAAGATGCGCTATCAAAATCCCCAGTTAAAATATAATTAGAAAGACCTTCAAATATTTTTAAGGCTCCAGCATCATTTACCGATACAGTTAAATCCATTGGAATAGTTTTAACTATTTCTTCTTCATTACGAACTTTAATAGTACATTCATCATTTCTATCAACTTCTAGAATTATTTCTATATAAGCACCATCATGAGCTTTAATAATATATCCAAAAACATCCCCTTTACCATCAGTATCTCTATGCTCCGAAGTATAATAACTAAAGAATTCATTTCTATCTAATTTTAATTTTTCCGATATATATTTAATTACTGGTATATGTTCTTGTCTAGCACTATTTCTTAATTCATCATTATATACTTGGCTACTAAAGTTAGTATTATTGAATTGTCTTTTGAATTTAATATATAGTTCATCTTGTTTATTTATCATTGTATTTTTCCTTTAATGGCTTTTTAGGCTTTACCTAATATTTTTGAAAACCTTCGAGTTTCCTTAGCGAAATTGAATTTAGTTTTATCTATTATTTCTATACTAGTTATTTGATTTTTTCTAATCATATTATGAATAAGTCTCTTCATAATATTATATATAGCATCTAACTCCAAAGAAGAATATATATTACTATGGTGGGTAATTCTTCTTGGACCCATATTATTTATAAAATTTACTTCCTTAAAACTATACATTAACTCTCCACGACCAGTAATATATTTATGAATTTGAAATTGCACATTATCATTCATATATACATAGATTATTGATTCTTTTTTATCTCTATAATAAAAAGAGTTTAATAATACTGGTCGATTAGCTATATTTAAATTTTTTAAAAAATTAAATATATCTTTATCATTTTCTTTTAATATATGAGCATTATGAGCTTTTATCATATTAACAGAATGTCTATATTTAAAATAAGTATGTGGTTTTTTATAATAAAAATCTTCTATTAGATTAAATTTTTCTGTTACAATCATTAGTATCCTTGTTTATTCATATTTTATTTTTATTCTTTTATTTGCTGCTCTATAGTATTATTAATGAAACATTTTGTATTAGATTTAATAGCTTCTTTTAGTTTTTCGTATAATTTTGGATCTCCAAATTCGGCTTGAACTTGTTCTGATAAAACTATATCTTCTAATGAGTAATCAATTAAATCTAAATCTTCTGGAAAGGCTTCTGCATATCCAGTATCGGTTTCATGTACTTTAACAGAAGAAACCCTTACATTTGACTCACCATTATTAAATTCGGTAGCTTTAATAATTTTATCTACCACAAATAAAAATAATATAGCATATTGTTCCGCACTTGGAGAAACAGGCATTTGAATCCATCTATCAGAATTTTCTGTAATGAAATGTTTAAATTCTTCTGGTTCTTTATCCCACATTTGCCAACAATGGTCAAAACCATCTATAAAATCTTTTATAGTTCCTTTAGATAATCCAAAATCCATAATCATATGACCGTTATCCAATTTATCAGCCTCGAAAAAAACTTCTATAATATAATTATGTCCGTGCATGCTTTTTCGGCATCTCTCTGAACTACAATTTCGAACTATATGTCCTGAACAGAATTTAAATTGTTTTCTTATTCTCATTTTATAACCTTTTTTCTATTAATTTTTTTAATTTTTTTATTTCTAATAATCTACCTTCGAGTACAGCCATTTCTCTATTAAAATCAGTAAAGTCCCCACCAACTCTATCTAATTCTTCCCCTTCTAAAGATAACTTAGCAGCTTTCTTTAGAAGTTTTTCTTCTCGATATAATAAATCATCTATTGATAATGTTAATGAAATTGACATTTATTTAATTCCTCTTTCAATCTTTTCTTCTAGCTCGGCTATTTTCTCATCTCTTATTTGATTCATAAAGTAAGCTTTTGAATCTAATCCATTTAAAATACCTTTAAGAATAATCTCTTTAGTAGCATTATCGTGGTCTTTGTATATTATTTCTTTAACGTAATTTTCTAAATCAGCTTCTGGAAATAAGGTTCTTTCAAAATCATCCATAATTTACCTTTATTTATTTTTATGCATTTCTTTAGCTAAACACTTAGCTAACCCAGTAATAGTAGCATCCGCTACTTTTAATAATAATTTATCTAAAGTAATAGTATTAATACACCATTGGCTTTCATGAAACGATTTTCTTAATTCTTTTACTGTTAATAATTCTTTAAGTAATAACTCATGTAATCCTGAGACATCTTTACTTTGATACATACTATGTATTTCTTTTGTAATTTCAATTCTTTTACTCATTTTATTTCCTTTTATTATTCGTAGTAACTTTTAATTACACTCATTACATATTCATCCATTTTTTCAAAATCATTTTCATCGAGAAAAGTCTGACAAGTTTTCATATGTCTTAAATTATTTACTAATTCTTTAGCTAATCGGCCTTGTTTAAATACTGGATGAAATTCTTTTAATTCATCCTCTGTATAATTAAAAATAGTTCTATCTTTAATCATATCTAGATTCTGTTCTAAAAACCACTTACTAAATTTAACAGTACTATCAATTCCTTGACAAACTACTTCTACAAAGTCTGGATTAGAAACTTTTCCAGTTTCTTTAAGGATTTTAAGTTGAGTATCTATACAATACCCTTCTATTTTATCCTTATGTGAATTAGTAAGCATTTGAGCTAAATCATCTTTGGTTTTAGCCATTCTGTACTCATTATCTTCATCTAAATGAATTAATGGTAGCTTAGCTTCTATAGGAGAAAATCTTAAAATTTCAGAACTATCCATAGTAATTTCGAAATCCAGAACAGCTTCCATAATAGTAGCAGTAATAATAGCTAATCTAGAACTTTGCCCTAGCATATGAATTTGCTTAATATTTTTTTCAAGACCTTTTCTTTTTGCATTAGCAAATGTCCAATAAGTCATAGGTACAAAATGATTAAACTTAGCATTACTTTCTTTCTTTAATCCAACAAGACCTCCAAAAGAATATCTAGTATAATGATTAAATACATCATGCTTATCAATTAATTCTTTCCAAATTTCCAATGTTCTTGGGAATCTGCTTTGAATTACAAATAATTGGGAATCTTTTAATTCTGGTTTTTCTTCTAATAATTTAATACTGCAATTAATACTATAATCATTAAATTTATGAATTTGCTCTTCTGTAAAATCTTTATTTAAAATATCCAAAGAAAATATTTTAGCTTTTTTAGATATATTATCACTAAATTGTTTTAGAATGAAATGATAAACATCTGTAAATTCACGCATTCTGTTAGCTGAGATATGTCCGGTAAGTACTTGGAATCCCCCAGAATCAAGATAGAGTTCTTCTCCAGTATTAAAATTTTTAAAAATTTTATCTACTTGTTTATAAATTTGGTGAACGCTCCAGGATTTACTTGTAGTTGGTTCTGCAATACTAATTAAAGCAGCATCGAACTTAGTTAAGATATTATGCTTAACCTCTTTAACTGGACCTAATCCAGTTACTGGTATATATTTCAATTTAACTCCTTCCTTCGGTTAATTTCTAATACTTTATATTTCTATAAGAACTATCTTTCTTATGTATTTTTATATCTTTTTCTTTTTAAAAATTTTAACGAGAATATATGTTCTTCGCATCCAGGTACATAATATTTCATATTTTTTCTAACTATTCTAGAAGTCATAAATATTCCATCGTCTTCTAATATATATGTATTACACTCTTTATAAGAAATCTTATTATTCTTCCATAGATTTTTTTTATTATATTTTTTCATTTTTACCTTTTTGACTCGGTTTAAAAACGTGATAGCTGGAGCACTATACTAAGCTATAGCTATCTTAAGCTAAGCTATCGATTCATTAACTCTTCATGCTGAGCCACTAATTTTTCAAATTCCGGATCAATACTATGGGTTGCACTAATATCTGTTTCAAAATCTTTTAATATAAAACCAAAATGGTTTCTAAATCGGAAAAAAGCCTCAATCTGCTTTTTTGCGATCGAAGCATTATTCGAAGATCCTTGACCTATTAAATATAGACATAATTTATCTGGAGTTAAATCTTTACTATATAATCTCATCCATGTACTTACTACATAAGCTACCTCATCAGCAACAGGACTTCGACTATCGAATAATTGTTTTAATATACTAAAAATAAGTTTATTATCAGCAGATGTTAAATTTAAATTTTTTGAAAATCTTTTAATTTTTCTTTGATCCTTACCTTCTACTAATTCTACAAAACTTTCTTGAACGAACTCAAATACCTCTTTAATTAAAGCAGCCGATTCGCTAACTTCTGTAGTACCAATAACTGTTCTACCATAACCAGCATTTAATTTTTTAAGTACATTTAAAAAAAAGATTTTAATTAATCCAAGAGTTTCTGGAAACTCTACCGGGTCTACTAAAGCCTGAAGAAAACTCCAATATTCCATAACTTCTTTATGTGGTAATCGATTAAATTGATATCCTAAATCGACTGAATTATCTGGCTTAGGAATAATATTGTTAAAACTTAATATATAACCTCTATTAGATTCTATGAATAAATCTTTATGTCTTGGAAGTTTTTTAGATAAGAATGTAACTAATGGGCTTTTATTACCATTCATAAAAGCCATAATAGCCTTATTACATTCTACTGTTTTATATTTTTCTCTAATTTTAATTAAGAACATTTCAGCTTTTAGAAATTCTCTACCATAAAAAGATTGGAAAAATCCTTTAAATAAATTAATAATTTCTTTAAATTCTGGATCTTGTTCTTTCATATATTCAGTATATTTAAATAAACAACCATTTACAGTTTCGCCCGAACTATAATTTAATAAATAATTATTACAATGCGGTAAATCAGTGTTTCTTAAATTATGAAGTCTAGGGATACTATAAGCTTCTGGTTGATAAACTTCGGATAACTTTTCTGTTACTAATTGAGTAAAAACTTTTTGATCATTATTAGAAATTGATTGTAATTTTAGAAATCTATCTACTTCTGGTAATTTTAATATTCTTATGTATTGCTGTTTTAAATCCATATTATGGTCCTTGTGTGTTAATTTTTTTTTTGGTAGAATAAAAAAAACGGGAAGCAATGGCTTCCTGTTTTTTATAATGATTTTAATTTTAATGAATTTTGTATTTTATCATACTTGGCTAATTTATCAGTTAGTTTATTCGCTAACTCTAACTGAATTTCATTATTACTAAAACTAAATAATTTTATAGCAAACCTACTAGTTTCTATTAATTTAGATATCTCTTCATTGGAAGATGGTATCTTTATATCCATAGTCTTTTCAGTCGCCTCTTCGGATTCTGTTTCAGTAGTTTCAATACGGGCTTTATATATACTATTTGATATACCATAAAAGATATATTCCTCTTGTACTTTCTCAACTGATATTACTAATAAATCTTCTATTAAAAATATATTTGGATAAGTTAATAACTCATTAATTGGCACCTTTAAAGATAAAGCCATTAGTCATCCTTAAGATAAGGCAATGCTTTTAATACTTTATCTAATTTATCAGACATGATATAATTATCATTTTCTAATCTATCAGTAAGGTAATCTTTTAATTCATCATACATATCAAATTCATCTTCTTTTATTAAAGATACTGGTAAATTAAATACATAAATTAAACCATTAATAATATCTGAAATTAAATCTCCGCCAAATCCATCCAAATGTATCTCGCAGAATTCTTCGATAGTTATCATCTCTTCTGATTTAACTACCTTTTTTAAGTTAACATATTCGAAAACTATTTTAAATCTTTTTACAAATTCGGGATGCAGAATCCCAAAATCATCTATTGTCATTATCATGTTATAACTCCTTTATCAACATGAATATGTGTTCCATGTACGGATGTAATTTCTTTTTGAGTAGTTACCCAATATTTAGAAACTCCAGAACTTGGATCACACCAAGTATATTGTCCTGAACTAGTTAATGCTTCTATATTACTATACATATCACTAAAAGTAAGAACTATAAACTTATGTTTACTATTTTCTGGAAGAATATATTCTTCCTCAATTCTTTGAAATACGTCGGTATGACAAGTACCACCATAACTCATTCTTTTTTGAATATAAGAACCAATATCATTTTCCATAGTTCTACCACGGAATTTTTCATGTGCTACTATAGAATAATCGTGAACTATTAAATCGAACTCTTTTGCTTTTTCAGATAATTTTTTCATTACAAAATTTATCTTTCTTAACTCATAATCTGATACAGATCCACTTTGATCCACAACGCAAATAACCTTTAATTTATTTTCATAAAAAGTAGGGCCAGGTAGATTCGCGATATGCCTATATTTATTTTTTATTTTTCTATACGAGATATCTTGCTTTGCAGTATAATGAGAAGCTTCTTCTAAGATAAGACTAGTTAAATCTCCTAGCCAATCTACCTCAACTTCTATTTCAATTCCAAGTAAATCCATCATTCTAGCTGAACTACTTCCAGCCATTTTAACTGTAAGATTACTTCTGACACTAGAAACGGAATCTACAATAGAATCGGCTTCTTGTACAGTAGTATCTTCTCCATTACCAATTGCAAAAAATCTACCAAGATATTCTTTTTGATGCAATCCAGTATCAATAGTTATATGCTTAGTTCTTTCCCACATATCATTAAAACTAATATTAACTTGAGATATATTTTTAATTACCTCATCTAAACTAACATTAGTCAAATGATCAAAATGATTACTAATTAATTCGCTTTTTGGTAAATGATTTTTAATTCCAGAATTACACATTCCTTCATATAGACTAATAATAGTATATATTCTAATACAAGCGCTTAGCATAGCTAATTGTTCATCACTAGTTTTATTTGGATATAATCTTTTAATTTGACCTAGATAAATTCCTCTTTTAATTGGATGAAAAAATTTATGTAATATACATAATAGTTCTTGCATTAACCCAATTAAAATAGTACTTAATTCTTTTTGAGAATGTAATATTTCTGTTAATTGTTCCTCGAAATCATCTCCATCTCTATTATAGATATTTATTTCTATAGATAAATTGTTAATATCCCCATCCTTTTCTGCTCTCAAAAAAGTGTCAATTTTATTAACACCCTCAGGTAATGCTTCATAAGTATAGAGATTAAAATTCACTGGTAGAATTTTTATAATTTCGAATAAATCAATAAAACTATCTTTTGTAATAAAACTTGTTTTTAATAATGGCATTAATCTTACAAATATTCTACCAAGAATTTTCTTCTCCATCGTAGATGGTTCTATTTTTAAATTCATTTTTTTCCTTTTTAAATTTATTATGTTAATAAAAAAAATAGGAAGCTAAGGCTTCCTATTTTTTTGGATCTTCCACTGTATTATTTTTTGGTGAATTCATGTACTCAATAATATCTTGAGTTAATGAATCTTCATCTATTGTAATACTTGGGATAAGTTGTATATCTTTATCTATGCTTTTAGCAAATTGAACTAAAGCAGCACCAAAAGTAATTTTTTCTAAACTATTCACTTTTTCTTTTATATCTATATTTAGATTTAAAGATACTTGAACTTTTCTCCAAGCGTCAATTATTTTAAATATATCATTGATGATATCTAAATCGACTCTTAAAGAAACTGCTTGACCTTTTTCATTTTTTTCTAGTACCACTCCAGCTGTTATGGCTGAGGGAATAGTCATCTAAACTCCCATACTGTCCATAAAAGCACTCATTATTTCTGGATCATTTTTAGCCATAATTTGTGTTTTTAAATATTTAAGAACTTTTTTCTTTCTAGCATCTACTTTAGGCATCTCTTGAATCGATAAAGCAATTTCAGATAGGATTGTACTAAAAAATACGGACTTATCTTTATTGTTAAACATGATTTCAATAACTGTATCAACATCAGTATTAGAAGTTACACCTCTAATAATAAACGCATTTACAATTTGAGCCATATGATCATCAGGTACTTCATACTCAACATCTTTATCTTCTAATATTTTTAAGAAATCGTATTTCACAAAACTATCAAAGAACTCAATTAAAGATTGAGTTGCTTTTGTACCAATAGTACCTAAAGCTTTAGATTGCATACTAGCTTTAAAACTAGCATCTTGTTGAGAAACACCTTTGCTTTCTAATAAGTAATTTAAGAAACCACTTAACTCAGAATAAGATCTTGGACTTGCGGATACCTCATCTTTCGATTCTGCACCATTAATCAACGCTTCATGAGTTTTTGCAAATGCTGCAATAACTGGACTTAAATGCAATCCAATATTTTCATACCAGAATTCATAATCAAATTTTACAAAATATAAACTAATTCTATCTAAGACAGCACTATAAAAACCTTCTAATCCAGCCGCAGCCGAATCATTCATTGCTCCTACTAAAGAAGCTCTTTGATGAAGTTTATAGTTTTGAAGAGTTTTATTTTGAAAGAATTCAAACATGTATTTTTGAGCAGCTGGTTCCATTAAATGAATATCATCTAATAGAACAATTAAACCACTTTTCCCATTTTGTATTGCAACTTCAGTTGCCTCATTAGCAGCTCTAATAATATCCGGCAAAGTCCACTCAGTAGCATTTACTTCCTTATTATTATAAGTTGTTTTTGTAAACTCTGGTAAACCAGATAGATACTCATAAGGTACAGCACCTAAAGAAAAGATTATATAATCTTTTCCTGTTTTTTCAGCCAACCATTTAATAACTGCTGATTTACCAATACCTGGAGCTCCAGCAATAACTGGAACCAAATTACTGTATCCTTCTAGACCAGCGTTAATCTCATCTTCTAAGACAAGAGTTGCAGCTGCTAAAGATAATCTCTGAACATTATTAAATGAAGTTGTAGTACTCATTATTCAACACCTTCTTCAGTTGCTTCAACTTTATAGAATTGGCTCGCAATATATTTTGAAGTATATACGTGATCAATAAGGTTTCTATTATCAGAACAGATAATTTCACTATAGAACATACTATCTAAGTTTACTCTATTTAAAGTTAACCAACCTGTATCTCTTGTACTACTTCGACTACCAGTACAAACTGTTCCATCTGTACTTCCCTCAGAATATTTAATATTCCCAGAAATCATAACTCCTGCGTTTTTACCTTTAGGACTACTTGCTGGATCTTTAACATATGATACACCATAAAATGGAGTAGCTATATTTGAAACCGCAACTTGTAAAGGAACTAAAATCATTTTAATATCTGCAACTTCAGATACCTCTTTATATTCAATATTACCAAATAATTGAACTTGTTTTAAAGCATCATAATGACCTAATTGATCAAGATAATCTTTTTTAGAAACATTTAATCTTCTTTCAGAAACTTTCTTTCCAATAAAGTTAGAACTTTGACCAATAAATTGTAACCATACTTGCTCAATACTTGATTTATAATTATTATCTTCATTGATATTATAATTATTTAAAATTCTATCTTTCCAATTATAAATAATTAACTTACCTCTTTTAGGTAATTTAACTTGTCCAAGTTTAATTGCTAATGCCGTTAATGGATGTAGTGGATTAATCATATAATCTGAATTATCTCTATCTTTTAAAAGACAACCATATACATCTGGTAATGTACATAAGTTAGATAAGAAAGCTTCTAAGTCAAAACCTTGATCTTGATCAAATCCAATAGTTTTTACTACTGGATTTAACATATCTATTAAACTAGAAATACTATTTCTATAATTGCTTGGACCATCAAATTGAGGCGATTGATTCCATAAATCGAATGAAGATAAAGGATAATAGATATTACCATCATCATCACCATATTGATTATCAGATAATACCGTAGCACCAATTTCTGATTCAATGATATCAGATACCTCTTCCTTTAAAGCTAAATGCCAAAGAGACTTTGATTTCATTCCCGATTTTGCTAGTACCGGTAAACTTGTAGCTGTACTAGCTGATATATAAATTTTCGACATTAATTTTCTCCTTGAGTTTCATTTTGTGTTTCTGCTGCCGCTGCTGCTTGAGCTGCTGCGGCAATTCGTGCGTTGTATTGGTCTGGGAACATTTCTTTTTCATAATCAATACAGAACAGCGATTCCGATTTTTCATAACCTGGATTTTGAGTATCGAAATCACTTAAGATTTTTAACATCTCAATAGTACCAGCTCCAATATTACTAATAAGTACTGGAATATCAATACTACCATAAGATTCAAAAGTTAGTTCTGTATCTACCAATGGTTGATAGAAAATTTCTAATTCATTATTGGCATGACCAAAGAAGAAGAAATTTGTATCTTCGAGTAATTTTCTAGCTTCAAAGTTAGGGGCACCAATAAGTACAAAATCATTATCAACTAATTCTTTTAAATCTTCGTCTGAAGTTAAATAATCCTCAACTGGAGTTACCTCTTCAGCTAACTGATATTCTTCTCTAAGAAGATTCAATTTATTTAATGAACCACTTTCATTTAATTGAATATCTAAAAACGATTCCAGGATAACTGGTTTACCAAGTCTTAGAATATTTGTAAATGAAATAGCCTCTCTTTCAAAAATACAAATCTCTTTAAATACTGGCTCATTAAAGTTAGATAAAAAAGCTAATAAATAAGTATTGTATAAGAAGTTAATCATTGCACCACCATAACCGATAACCGCAAGTTTCATCTCTTTTGATTGGATTCTTCTAAGAATCTTATGAATCTCAACTTGACCTTCTTCAGTCATCGGATCAATTCCTGTAGTTCTAATACAGTAATCTCTTAAATCTTGAATATGGTAAATTGTCTCAACTTTTCTACCAACATATGGAATTGGAAAAGCTTGAGATAAGTTTGGAATAATAACCAAAATATTTTGATTGTAATAGTTTTTATATTTTTTTAAAATCTTAAAATCTTTTTTTGTAAAATATTGAGTTAAGGCATCATTATCTAAAGCACCTGGAATAATACTTTCTGGAGAATATCTATGTCTAATCTCTTCATAAATTTTATCGAAAACGTTAATTGTTCCTGCATTGTTAGTTGGCATATTAAGCTCCTAACGCTACAATAATTGTAGTTGTTGTTGTTCCAGTTACATTAAAAGCAGTTCTGATAAATCCAGATTTTGCTGTAGCTTGAATAGACTGAGTATCAGTACTATCAATTTGAATACCTCCAGTTGGAGCTGCATTTTGAGCTGGTTGACCACCAGCTGTAGGCG
>Ga0193964_1000021_pt1 | contig 77442 bp, 78 predicted proteins | sample FB_7_MG_FD_140323 | JGI IMG/M metagenome (GOLD analysis project Ga0193964, IMG submission 140323) | Microbial mat bacterial communities from the Broadkill River, Lewes, Delaware, United States - FB_7_MG | ecosystem: Environmental > Aquatic > Freshwater > River > Microbial mats | place: USA... | reverse complement strand
TACTCCTATTGAAGATGGTGATAAATCAACTGGTGAAATATTTGGTGATGTTGTAGATGCTTATGATATGACACAAGCAGTTGAAGATGGTTCAACTGTAAAAATATACTATGAAAGCCGAATAGCAAAACTAAAACTAAATGATGATGTTCTAAGCTCAATAGATAAAGAGTATGAAGCTATGGAAGAAGAGGGTGCAGATTCTGAGCTTATAGAAGAATCAAAAAGAGGTTTTACAAGGCTTGAAGAAATTGTAGGAGATTCTCATAGATTAGAGATGCTTTCAAGAGATATTGTATCTCACTATGAGGATAGAGAGATTATTTTAGCTCCTAAAGGTCTTGATAAGGCTATGATAGTTTGTATGAACAGAAAAATAGCTGTAAATTTACTTGAGCAAATAATAAAACTTCGTCCATCATGGGGAAGTTCTGACATAGACAAAGGTAAAATCAAAGTTATAATGACTTCAAATGCAAGTGATGATGAACTTCTTAAAAAATATGAAACAAGTAAAGAAGATAGAAATTTTCTTGCCAAAAGAATCAAAGATATAAATGATGAACTAAAAATTGTAATAGTCGTAGATATGTGGCTTACTGGTTTTGATGTGCCATCAATGAGTACTATGTATATAGATAAACCTATGAAGTCTCATAATCTTATGCAAGCAATTGCAAGAGTAAATCGTGTTTTCAAAGATAAAGTTGGTGGTTTAGTTGTTGATTATATTGGGATTATGAGTTCTCTTCGAGATGCACTACAAACATATACTAAAAGAGATGAAGATAAAGTAGAGTTAAACCTTGATGCTGCTTATCATAAACTAGAAGATTCTTTAGAATTTTTACGAAAGCTTTTTACTGCATTTAATTATGAGGCATTCTTTACTGGAAGTGATAGAGATAGATTAAATCTTATAGGTGATGGTGTTGAACACGTTTTAATAGAAGCTTATGGAGAAGATGAAATAAAAAAAGAGTTTAATAAAAAAGTAAGTGAGTTGACAGCTTCTCAAACACTTTGTAACTCTATGTTAGATGAAAAAACAAAACTTGAAATTGCTTATTTCAAAGCTGTTAAAAGTGCTTTAAATAAACTAGATGGAAAAGAGTTTGACTTAAAGAAAATCAATAAAAGAGTATTAAGTCTTGTTCAAAACTCTATACAAAAAGATTCTATGCTTGAACTAAATGATATTTTAGGTATCAAGCAAAATGAACTTGATATTTTTAATGAAGACTTTTTAAATGAAATATCATCTATGAAAAGAAAAAATATTGCCTTAGAGCTTCTAAAGAGACTTCTTGGAAATAAAATCAAAGCCTATGAAAAGACAAATATTGTGCAAAGTGAGAAGTTTTCAAATCTTATGAAAGAGCTTATGAATAAGTACAATAATAAAGCAATTACTAATGCAGAGGTAATTGATGAGCTTTTAAATATGTCAAAAGATATGATGAGTGACTTTATTAAAGGAAATGAATTAGGACTATCTGATGAAGAAAAATCTTTTTATGATGCACTTACAAAATTTGATGGTGTTAAAGAAGCTATGGAAGAAGACATCTTAAAAGAACTTTCAATTGAGCTTACTAAAAAGATACAAAATTCAAAAACTATTGATTGGCAATTTAAAGACAATGCAAGAGCTAGAATGAGAAGAGAAATAAAAAGACTTCTTAAAAAATATAAATATCCACCTGATGAAAGCGTTGAGGCGTTAGCTTTAGTAATAAAACAGGTTGAACGAACTTGTGAGAATTTATAAATGATGAATAAAATTAAACTAATAGAAAAGATAGAGGGTGAAGCAAAACTTCATTTTTCTTTTAAAGATGAAAAAATTGATTTTGTAGATATAGAGTTTTTACAAACAAGAAGTATTGAAAAAATACTTGAAGGTAAAAATGTATTAGATGCATTAGTTATCAATCCTCGTGTTTGTGGTATTTGTGGACATGCGCACCTAATAGCTACAGTAGAAGCGATAGAAGATTGTTATGAAAGTATAGAGATATCTAATAAAGCAAAAATTATACGAGAGTTAACTCTCAACTTTGAGCTTATCCAAAATCATTTTAAATGGTTTTATTTTACAGTGTTGCCTTTATTTGGATATAAACAAGCAGTTTTAAAAGCAGCGTATCCTTCTCAACTTATGAGTAAAGCAATAGCCGTTATAGCAGGGCAATATCCTCACACGTCGTATGCAATAGTAGGGGGTGTGGTATCTGATATAACAAATATGGATTTAATAAAAGTAAGTCAATATATAAATGAAACACAAAAATTTTTCAAAGAAAATCTACTTGAATTGGATGATATTTTGGAGTGTGATAATATAGATAGTCTTTTTAAGCAAAAGGGTGATTTATCGATGATTTTAGATGATATTGTAAAAAATGGCTGGAAACAGTTGGGAAAAAGTTACGGAAGGTTTATCTCTTTTGGTGAAAATAGCTATTTTACAAAAGGAAAATCCCTTAAAACAAGGCGCTTTACAAATATATCTCTTGATGATGTAAATGAATTCACAAATAAAAAATCTTATGCTAAAAATGTTACTTTTAAGGATAAATATTTTGAAGTAGGACCGCTTTCTCGTGCGATTATTAATAAAAATCTTTTGATAAAAGATGCACATGATAAATATGAAGATAGTATAGTGAGTAGAATAGTAGCACGTGTAGCTGAAATCCCTCAACTTTTAGAACATACAAAAAAATTAATTGAAAAAATAAATCTAAATGAACCATCTTACATAAAACCAAATATAGATATTTCTAAAATAACTGCATCAGGAAATTCTGCAGTTGAAGCAGCGCGTGGTTCTTTGATACACAAGGTAAAAATAGAGGATGGAATCATAAAAAAATACGACATAATTACTCCTACCCAATGGAATCTTTCTAATGGTACAAGGCAGATACAAGGGGTTTCTCAGCATGCAATGGTTGGACTAAAAGATGAAAAAATAGCGGAGATTGTTTTCAAGTCTTTTGACGTATGTTCTGTTTGTACAACACATTAAATTAAATCTACTTTTATAAGTCAATAACATTGACTTATATATCTTATAAATATAACTATTTAAAATAACCAAATATAAATTATTCTTATAACTAACATAATAGACTAAGTGTTACCATTAAGTCGATATAAAGAAGAAACTTCTTAAAATTAGCTCAATGAATGAGTATTCATTTACTTTAATGAATAAAAAAATGAAAAAGGACTACTAATGACAGATAGAAGAGAAGCCTTAGCTACTATGTTTAGTGCTAAAGGTTCAAAAGTCAACACAAATCGTGGTGATGTGTATTATGATAACCTAAAAAGTGTAATGACTAATAGATTAACTGAACTAGAAAATACTCCTGTTGCAAATAAGATATCTATTGATGGTGTTTTAGATTCTGAAGGTTTAACAAGAAGAGATTTTATGAAGTGGGCAAGTGCTGCCTGTGCTATGTTGATGTTACCTCCAACATTTACACCACTAGTTGCTAATGCAGCTGAATTAATGAACAGAGTACCAGTTATTTGGCTTGAACTTCAAGATTGTGCAGGTAACTCTGAAGCAATTCTAAGAAGTGATGCTCCTACTATTGATGAACTTATCTTAGAAACTATCTCTTTAGAATTTAATGAAACATTAATGGCAGCTGCTGGTCATGCAGCTGATGAACATCTTGAAGAAGCGATGCATACATTTAAAGGAAAATACCTTTGTGTAGTTGAGGGTTCTATTCCTTTAGGAATGAATGGTATGTATGGAACTATCGGTGCTCATGCCGAAACTTTTGAAGAGCATTTAAAAAGAGTTGCTAAAGATTCTGCTGCAGTTGTTGCTGTTGGTACTTGTGCAACTTTTGGTGGTGTTCCTGCTGCTGCTCCAAATCCTACAAATGCAGTTGGTGTTCAAGATATTATTAAAAATAAACCTATTATTAATATTCCAGCTTGTCCTGCAAATCCAGCAAATATTACTGGTACTATTTTACATTTTGTATTAACTGGTCAAGTTCCAGAACTAGATCATTTAAATAGACCAAAATTTGCATTTGGTTACAGAATTCATGATAACTGTGAAAGAAGAGCACACTTTGATGCTGGTGAATTTGTAGAAGAGTGGGGTGATAAAGGTGCTGAAAACAATTTCTGTTTATACAAGATGGGTTGTAAAGGTCCTATGACATTTAATAACTGTTCAATTATAAAATACAATAGTGGAACAAACTGGCCAATTGGTGCAGGACATGGTTGTATAGGATGTTCAGAACCACAATTTTGGGATAAGTTTGCACAAGAGCGACCAATGGCAGATACACATTTCAAAGCACCAACAGGTGGAGTTGAAAAAACAGTAGATGAGTTTGGTTTAGGATTATTAACAGCTGCTGGTATTGGTATTGGTATACATGCTATTGGAAGTGCAGTAGCAGGTAAAAAAGAAGAGGGAGAATAATAATGGCAAAAAAACATATAATAGTAGATCCAATCACAAGAATTGAGGGACACTTAAGAATCGAAGCAGTAATCGATGAGAACAATGTAATCACTGATGCATTTGCAAGTTCGACTATGTTTAGAGGGATTGAAACAATTTTAAAAGGTAGAGACCCAAGAGATGCTGGGCTACTAGCTATGAGGATTTGTGGTGTTTGTACAGGTACACATTACCAAAGAAGTATTGAAGCGGTTGAACATGCTTTTAATGTTGATATTCCAAAAAATGCAAGACTAGTAAGAAACTTAATCCAAGGTGCATTATATATTCATGACCATGTTGTTCATTTTTATCATTTACATGCTCTAGACTGGGTAGATATTACTAGTGCTTTAAAAGCAGATCCAAAACTAGCAGCTGCAGAAGCTCTTAAATGGACAGATACACCACATGGAGCAGGTGAAGGTGATCTTAGAACTATTCAAGAAAGAGTAGGGAAATTTGTAAAACAAGGTAGACTTGGAATATTCTCAAATGCTTACTGGGGAAATAAACACTATAAATTATCTCCTGAACAAAATTTAATTGCAGTAGCTCACTATTTACAAGCTTTAGATATGCAAAGAGATATGTCTAAAATGATGGCAATTTTTGGTGGTAAAATGCCACATCCTCAATCACTTGTTGTTGGTGGTGTTACTTGTGTTCAAGATATTAAAAATCCTGCAAGAATTGCACAATTTAAATCACTTTTAAATAAAGCAAATAACTTTGTAAAAAATGCATATTTAGTAGATGTGCTTATGGCAGGAACTGTGTATGCTGATGAAGCTTTAGACGGAACAGGTGCTGGACTTAAAAATTATATGTCTTATGGTGACTTTAGATTAAATGATAATGGTTTTTATGACTCAGAGTTATTATTTCCTAAAGGTGTTGTTTTAAATGGTGACTTAAGTAAATTACATCCATTAGATCAAACGAAAATCACAGAAGATGTTTCTCATGCATGGTACGAGGGAAAAGATGATAAAGGTTTACATCCATACGAGGGTGAAACTATTCCTAAATATACTGGACTTGAAAAGAAAGCAGATGGATACTCTTATTTAAAAACTGAAGAGAAGTACTCTTGGATTAAGTCACCACTATATGATGATACTCGAATGGAAGTAGGCCCATTAGCAAGAATTGCTGTAGGTATCGCTGGTGGTGATGAAAGAATTACTAAGTATGCTACAAAATTTTTAGGACAGTTAGGTCAAACTTTAGGTCTAGGAAAAGCAGCACCAGCAAGTGTTATTTTCTCTACAGTAGGTAGAACAGCAGCACGTGCTATTGAAACAGAACTTATGGGTGATGTTATGATGGAATGGGTTGATGAATTAGCTGCAAATGTTGCAAATGGTGATTTAAGTACATGGACTGAGTTTGATTTTGATACAGTTTCAAAAGATGCAAAAGGGTTTGGAATGGCTGAAGCTCCACGAGGTGGATTGGGACACTGGGTAGTTATCAAAGATGGTAAAATCGAAAATTATCAAGCTGTAGTTCCATCAACATGGAATGCAGCACCACGAGACTATAAAGGAAGATTAGGAGCTTATGAGTCATCTTTGGTAGGTACTAAAGTAGCTGATCCAGAACAACCTTTAGAGATATTAAGAACGGTACACTCATTTGATCCATGTATTGCTTGTGCTGTTCATATAGTAGATACAAAAGGTAGAGAGCTTAGTAGTTTTAAAGTAAACACATCTTGTGCTGTTTAAAAGAAAGGACACATTATGAGTTATAAAAAAATTGAAAGGATGACAGGGGCGATGAGAATCAACCACTGGGTTGTTGCTATTTGTATGGTAGCAGCCGTGGTAACTGGTCTATATATCGGTCATCCATATTACCAAAGTTTTATAGCAGATCCAGCTGTTGATAAATATGTAATGGCATGGAATAGATGGGTGCATTTTATTGCTGCTATTATTTTTGATGTGAGTAGTGTTGTTGTTGGTTATTTATACTTTTTTTCACGATTTGAAAAGCCATATAAAAAAATCATCCCAAATGCTACAAATATCAAAGAATTTTTTGAAGTATTATTAAACCTTCTTACATTAAATAGAAGAAAAAAGTTTGATAGTACTCATTCTGATAGTTTTAATATTGTATTTTTTACAATTTTTCATTTACTATTAGCATGGATGCTTTTAACTGGACTACAGTTATATGTACATGGTTTAGCTTCAGGACTTAGTTCTATTGGTGAATGGTGGCCAACTATGTTGCACTTATTAACAGACTGGACACTAGTAGTTACTGGTGGAACAAATGTAGATGTAAGATATGCACACCATGAATCTATGTATTATATTTTGGCATGGGTTATGTTTCATATTTATTACCAAGTATGGAGAACAATTTTCTGGAAAGAAGCTGATATCTCTATCGTTGTTGGTGGATCAAAATACGTTAAAAAGGATTAATCTCCTTTTTAACAAAAAGATATTTTGAATGAGTTAACAAAAAAGTTAATTCATTTAAATTATTTAAAGGATTTATATTGAAAACTGCAATAGTTGGAGCTGGAACGGTAATATACCAAGATGAGGGTGTAGGAGTTTTTGCTGCAAAATATATAGAAGAAAATTATACATTTGACAATGATGATGTAACGATGGTAGATGGTGGAGTTTTAGGATTTCAACTTATGGTGTACTATCAAGAGTATGATAAAGTTATCATATTAGATACTATTACTATGGATGATGAGGTTGGATCTATTTACAATCTTCCTTCAGAAGAGTTACTCGGACTTGGAAGTTATAAACAAACTGCTCATGAAGTAGAGATCATAGAGATGCTTGAAATTTGTTCATTGCTTGAAACTATGGCTGAAGTAAATATCGTGGGTATAGTACCTGAAGATATAGAAACTGTTTTAGTTGGATTGACTCAAAAAATGAGAGATAATTTTTTTAATCTAGTAAATGCAGGATTATCAGAATTAGATAAAGCGGGTATAAAGTATACAAAAAATAAAGTAGAGGTAACACTTGATACTATTATAGATAGTTATTCTAATCCTACTGCCCAAAGATTTGAGGAAAAATAATATGGCAATCGTACAAAAAATACAATATAACAGTGACAATAGATATTTTGCAGGTTTTTTACAAAATATGTTAGATGAATCATCTTTAAAAGGAAGTGTATCTCAAAGTAAAAATGAGATAACATTAACTATAGATGAACCAGATACGAAAGCACTTGCTGTTTTTAGTGAACTTACAACAAACCATCTTCCTCATTCACTATTTTTAGGTGAAGTTAAAACTACACAAGAAGATGTTAGTTTTGATGGTACTACAATAGTATCTGAAAACTATGATATATCTCTTTGTTCAAGATGTTTAGAAAAAGTACAAGATCCAAGTAGTCAAGACTATTTAAATGATGCATTAGTTTGTAATCATTATAGCAATAATGCAATAGATAATACACCTGACTATAATACTTTTACTCCAAATTTTAGTGAAGGATCAACACTTTTAGTAGTAGACCCTACAAAAATATCTGACCTTTTTATTATCACAAAAGATGAGTATCAAGCACTTTTTTCTATAGAAAAACCAACTATCAAAGTAACAATAAAAGATGAAGAGTTAAAAGAACTAACAGGTAAACAGTTTATCAATATAAAATCAACATACAATATGAAAAGTACATTAGCTGCAATTAATGCAAAAGATAGTGAACTTTCATATATCTTTTTTAATGACTTAAATCCATCAAAAGTAGTTGTAGTACAAAAAAATACTTCAATAATAAGAGATAACAAATTTTCAAAAAAACTAGAAGACTTACATGAAGATAATGTTTTAAATAGATTTTTAAATATAGTAAAACAAACACCAAATTCTAAAAATGCAATAGGTGCATACTTAAGTGTAAAAAATGGAATCTCTTTTACAGTCCTTAATGAAGTAGCGAGTAAAAAAGTTGTTACTTTTCAAGAGTTTAATTTAAAAGAAGTATTACTGCAAATGTTAAATGATCCTATACGAAGTAAACTTATCAAAAACTACGCAGCTAAGTTTCCCAAAAAATATGAGGATTTAAAATTAAACGATTACGATGTATATGGAACTTTATGTGTACTTTTAGATTTAAAAGAGAAAAATTTTGAGAGTGTAAGTGATAAAGCTTTAGAGTTTCATGGAAATGGTGGACTAAAAATCGATATGAATTTTACTGATGATGGTTTTGATTATAGTTTACTTTTAGGTTCTGTGATTAGTTTTAGACTAGCAGATGTTGATACTCATTATTTAGCGTATTCTGTTTTTGAAGCGTATGGAGATATGACAATAGCTACTTTAAACCAACTCAAGAAAAAGTTCAAAATAGATAACTTTGTGATGATGGGTGATATGTTTGAAAATAGCATTATTTATAGTAGAATCCTAAGTAAATTTCAATTATCAAATCCATTTTTCTCTAAAGATATTGCTTTTGATGATTAGATATTATTGATATCATTTAGTAATTTAACCACGGATAGTCCTATTTCATAGGCTAAATTTACAGGAACAGCATTTCCTATTTGTTTGTATTGTTGGGTTTGTGACCCTTCAAATATCCAATCATCTGGAAATGTTTGTATTCTTGCATATTCTCTTACTTCAAAAGGTCTTGTTACATCTGGATGGCATCTTTCCGTTTGTTTTTGTGCTGGGGAACATGTAAGTGTTAACGATGGTTCATCCCAACTTATTCGTCTCGCAATACCCGTTTTTCCACCACCTAGATAAAAACTTTTTTGCATATACTCTTTTTGAACTTCAATTGGTAAACTTCTCCAATACTCTCCAGGAGGAACCATATCTAAAATCTCTTTTTTTCTTTGAGGATATTGTTGACCTACAGATTTAGGTACATCACAAGAAAATAGATCACTTTTTTTTAAAGCATCTTTTAGTGTATAAATTTTATCATAAGGTTTAGGGTAGTTGTATGTAACTTTATCTTTGTACTCTTTTTTGATACCAACTATAATGAGTCGTTCTCTTTTTTGGGGGACTCTGTAGTGTATAGCTTTAAGTACTTTTGGTTCAAATACATGATATCCTAATTCATCTAATACACTAAGCATGGTTTTTAGTGTTTTACCCTTGTCATGACTTAATAAACCTTTTACATTCTCAGCTATAAATACTGGTGCATTGGTTTCTTTTAGTGCACGAGCAAACTCAAAAAATAGTGATCCTCTTGTATCTTCAAATCCAAGTTTTTTCCCTGCATAACTAAATGCTTGACAAGGAAATCCTCCAGTTAAAAGATCAATTTTATTATGATAGGGAGTAAAATCTACTTTGGAAATATCTCCATGTTCAACGTTCCATTCAGGTCTATTTCTTTTAAGTGTTTGTACTGCATATTTATCTAGCTCATTTAAAAGTGTGTGACCAATACCTGCATGTTCTAAACCTAGTGCGAGACCACCAGCTCCAGCAAATAATTCAATACTAGAGTATTTTTTATTTGGTTTTTCTTCTAGATGTTCATTTTCATTAAAATATATTTTGCCTTTTTCAAAAATAACTAAGTCACTTTTTCTATATGATCTATAGTTATTTATAGGATTTCTGATACTTTTAAGTTTACCTGAGTTATCCCATCTTCTAAGAGTTTCTTTATTTACTCCTAAAATACTAGCAGTTTCTTCTAAAGAAAAGATTCGTTGATTCATTATTCCACCTTATACAACATTATACATGGTTATTTTACCAAAATATATTTTATAAACGTATAATAGTATAAAATTTAGATGAAGAATCTTTTCATTGCATTTTGTTATTTTACTTATTTAATTCTTGGGATAAGTTTTGAATATAATCAGATTTAGATAGGGTATCGATCACTTCATCTAAGTCTTGTTTAAAATCTGCTTGAATTGCAACTTCACCTATTGCTTTTATCAAATCCCTATAAAACTCTTTATCTCCTGTGAGTCTATGCCAAAAATCTTCACCGATAACTATATCATAATGGTATTGACTTGATATACGTTTATAGTGCGCATTTAAATCAGCATCTTCTCCATATATGATGCCTACAATAAAATTATCAAAACCAAGTTTTTGTCCATTTGTTCTGGCAAGATTAATTACTGATTTAAAATGTCCTGCTATTGTTTCCACATCATCTTTGTTTATAGTGTCAGGACCTGATTTTAATTGACAGTATTTTTTTTCTCCATCAATCATATCTGTAAATTCAATATCAATTCCAGCAGTGGTGCTTCCATATGAAGATAAAACAGATGAAGTGAACTTTTGTATATTTGTTCCAAATGAAGTATTGATAGAAGTTCCAAGAACTCGTGGATAAACTAGGGCTTTTGCAATACTTTTAGGATCATGGTTTCCTTCTAGAAAATTCGAAAGATAGGTAAGTAAAAAAGGATTAACATTAAATGCTTTTATATCTGAAAGTTTTAGAGTATTTTTAATATGGTTTTGTGCAATAGATTCTTTGAACCATACTTTTGCTTTTTCTAATATTTCATTTTTTTCTTTTGTAGTCATTTTTTACCTTTTGTTATAATGGATAATATAGTATAAAAACTAAGGTTTATTTATGATTAAAATTTTGCAAGTAATAATAGTAAATATATATAAAACTAATTTAAAATTTAGTACCATACACTAAATTTTAAATAGAGGTTCTATGTATAGATATCATTACACTATAACTGGCATTGTTCAAGGTGTCGGTTTTCGTCCTTTTATATATAAACTTGCATTAGAGTTAAATTTATATGGTTTTGTATTTAATGATTCTGCGGGTGTTACGATAGAACTACAAGGTGATGAAAAAGATATCAATACTTTTGATAAACTACTGTATGAAAAACTTCCCCCTTTAGCTAAAATAGATAATCTTATTAAAAAACAAATAGAACTTCTATCATCAACAAAATTTGAAATTATAGAAACTAAAAATAATAGCAGTAAAACTACAATCGTATCTCCTGATGTAAAAATATGTGAACAGTGTTTAGAAGATATAAAAAAAGAGGGAAGATATAAAAACTATTTTGCAACTAATTGTACAAATTGTGGTCCACGTTATAGTATAGTTCAAACAGTACCATATGATAGAATCAATACTTCTATGAGTGAATTTTCCATGTGTGAGAGTTGTAAAAAAGATTATACAAATCCACTAGATAGAAGATATCATGCCCAACCAATCTCATGTAATGATTGTGGTCCTGTATTAACTTTGAGTAGTAAAGAAAAAATACTTACAAATAATCCTAATGAGATATATAAACAAACAGCAAAATATATTAAAGAGGGAAATATTTTAGCTATTAAAGGGATAGGTGGTTTTCATATAGTATGTGATGCTTCAAACGATGAAGTGATAGAGAAGTTACGAGTATATAAACATCGTCTATCCAAACCTTTTGCAATTATGTGTAAAGATATAAATCAAATAGAAAATATAGTTCAAGTAAATGAAAAAGAAAAAGAGTTACTTCTATCAAAAGAAGCACCTGTGGTTGTGTGTGAAAAGCTTCATAATAAACAAACAATCATAAGTGAACTTATCGCTCCAAATATCACTAGGACAGGATGCTTTTTGCCTTATACTGCATTGCACCATATTTTATTTGAATATCTTGATAATCCAATCGTAGCCTCCAGTGCAAATTTAAGTGGTGAGCCTATCATCACAACAAAAGAAGATATTATAAATAAACTACCATTTTGTGAGTATATAGTAGATTTTAATAGAAAAATAGAAAATGCAGTCGATGATAGTGTTGTACAAATTGTTGATAATAGTATTCAGATTTTACGAGCAGGACGTGGATATACTCCTACAGTAATCAAACTCAATAAAAAAATTGATAAAAAGATTTTGGCAGTTGGAGCAAATGCAAAAAACACTATTACTTTAGCTTTTGACGATACGATGATAATCAGTCCATATATAGGAGATTTGGATTCTATTATCTCTTTTGAATATTTTAAAAGAACAGTAGATACTTTTAAAAACTTTTATGACTTTGAACCTGATATTATAGTACATGATAAACATCCAAATTATGAGACAACAAAGTGGGCAAAACTGCAAAACTGTAAGTTAGTTGAGGTACAACATCACTTAGCACATATTTATGCTACTAAAGCAGAATATAATTTAGATACAAAAGAATACCTTGGATTTTCTTTTGATGGTACTGGGTATGGAGATGACAAGGTGAATGGCGAAGACAGAGAGGGTGCCCTGGGGTGCAAGACTCTATGGGGTGGAGAAGTTTTTGTAAATGATATAAGAAAATATCATTTTAAACCTATAAAACTTTTAGGTGGAGCAAAAGCGATAAAAGAACCTCGGAGAGTTGCTCTGTCTATGTTATTTGATAAGTACAGTTTAGATGAGGTGTTAGCACTTGATAATGATGCTGTTAAATCGTTTAAAGATTATGAGATAAAAATGCTTCATAGTAGTTATATAAAAAATTTAAATGCGCCTATGAGTAGTTCTGTAGGTAGAATATTTGATGGCATTGCAAGTTTAGCAGGAGTTTTACAATTTCAAAGTTATGAAGGGGAAGCAGGGCTTTTATGTGAAAAAGAATATACCTCTAGTGAAAAAAGATTTGAATATAGTATTACAAATGGTGAAATAGAGATACAGTATGATTTTTTTGCACAAGATATTGTGACTCAATTTATAAATACACTTATTTCTATTATTATTGATATCTCTATTATTGAAGAGAGAGAAGTTATTTTAACTGGTGGAGTTTTTCAAAATAAAACTTTATTAACAAAAGTTACTGAAGAATTAAACAAAAAAAACATTAATCATTATTATCAACAATTAACACCACTCAACGATAGTGGTATCTCTTTAGGACAATGTTATTATACTATTATAAATAATAAATAAAAAGGGAAATACCTTTTTATTTATTTGCGACTAACTCTTCTGCCATTGATTTTATACCATCAGATAACTCTTTTACATTTGTTGCTTCATTTGCATTTTCTTGTGTCATTTTATCTAGTACAGAAACAGAATGGTTAATCTGTTCTATCCCTGAAATTTGTTCTTGTGATGCACTTGAAACATTTTGGATAAGTTTGATTGTTTCTTGCATATGAGTATTGAGTTCTTCATATCCTTCAATCATAGAAGCTGATATGTTTTTCCCTTCAACCGCTTGATGACTTGCAGTTTCTACTAAATCTTTGATATCTTTAGCGGCTTCTGCTGATCGTGAAGCAAGATTTCTTACCTCTTGTGCAACAACTGCGAATCCTTTACCAGCTTCGCCAGCAGTTGCTGCTTCTACTGCTGCATTTAAACTCAAAATATTTGTTTGGAAAGCAATTTGGTCAATAGAGTTTATAGATTCTAAAATAGCAGAAACTTTTTCATTGATTTGTTGCATTGAGTTTGCAGTGTTACTTGCAAGAGTATGACCTTTTGAAACAGAACTTTGTACATCTTGTCCTAGTTTTGACATTTGTGATGCATTTTTTGATGTGTTTCTAGTTAGTGATGTAATCTCTTCTAATGAAGCAGAAACCTCTTCTAGTGAAGCAGCTTGTTCATTTGCTTTTGTTGCAAGGTTTTCCATTGATTTTGTCATGATAGTAGAGTTTTCTTCTAGAACTTTACCATTTGTTAGGTTTGTAGTTTCATTTGCTTCTAATGTTTTACCTAATGTATTTACCCCATTCATAACAGCCAACATATTTTCTTTTAATTTACTATCTATTTGTATTCTTTTTGTAAAATCAGAATGTGAATAAGAATCAAGTGTAGCATCAATAGTATTCATATTATTTTCGAGTATAGTAAGTAATGAATTTAAAGAATCTTTTAATGTCATAATCATTGGATTTTGACTTCTTGCATTTACTCTACATCTATAGATACCTTGTTCTACTTTTGCAGCAATTAACACAACTTCACCCATAACTTTAACGTCACTCTTAAGTTTTGCATCAAAAGTACTTGCTGTGTTATTTAACATAACCATTAAATCTTCAATCTCATCTTTACGAACTATTTTAGCTTGAATAAATCTATTGTCTTCCATAGATATAAATTTTAAAAAATTATTAAAATATTTTTTAAATCGTGATAATGGTTCATTGATAAGTTTATTAAATGTAATAACAGTAATAAAGTAGGCAACAATTAAAATAATAATAGCAAAAATAATCATCGTTGTTGTAACGACAATTATCTCTTCTTGAGCAGTTTCTCTTAATACTGCAATATCTTTTTCTACATCATCTACATAAGTACCAGCACCAATAACCCAACCCCAAGGCTCGAATTTTTTAACATATGAAAATTTCTCTTTTGGATCTTTTTCATTTGGTTTTGGCCACATATAAGATACTTTTCCACCGTTGCTAGAGTTTTTAATCACTTCATTCATAGCAACAAATACCGCTTTTCCTGTAGGGTCTTTTACTCCACTAATATCTTTACCATTTAATGAAGGTTTCATAGGATGCATAATCATTTTTAAGTCTAATCCATGAATCCAAAAATATCCACTTGTACCATATCTTACTTTTTTTATTTGATCGAGTGCCATTGCTTTTTTGTTAGGATTATTTGATTTATAGTGGTATTCGATGATACTCATTACAATTTCGACATTATGTTGTAGTTCTGATGTTTTATCAGCATATTTACTTTTTGAGAATTTAGCAATATCTTTGCTTGATAAATCGTGTATCGTATAAACTGCTAGCAGGGACATAAAAGTTGCTATTGCAAAAATTATTCCTGAAAAAATCATAATAAACTTGACTTTGATTGAGGTGTTATTCATCACTTACCTTTGATTATAATATTATGAGATAATATCATAATCAAAGTTATTTTTTAATTATTCCTACGGGGTTTCTTTTTGGAAAGTCAAAAGAATATCCCTAGAAAGCTTCTAGGGATATTTAACTTATGCGTTAAATGCAGTTTCTAAATCTGCAATAAGGTCTGACGCATCTTCAAGACCAATACTTAATCTTACTAAACCTTCCGTAATACCAATCTCTTTTTGCTCATCAAGAGGAATTTGTTGATGTGTTGTAGATGATGGGTGAGTAATAATAGACTTAGAATCACCGATATTAACAACAATAGAGAATAAATCTGTATTATCAAGAACTTTCCAAGCAGTATCTTTATCTTTAACTTCAAAACTTAATAATCCACTACATAAACCATCTTTGAAATATTTGTTTGCTAAAGCATGGTATTTGTTAGATTTAAGTCCTGGGTAGTTTAAGTTAAATACTTCAGATTTAGACTCTAAATACTCTGCTACTTTTTGTGTATTGCTACTGTGTTTCTCTATTCTTAAACCAAGTGTTTCAATACTTTGGATTAATGACCATGAGTTAAATGGAGATGGAGTAGCTCCAATATCTCGCAGTAAAGCAAGTCTAATTCTTAAGTTAAAAGCAGGGAATGGTAAATCTGTATATACTAAACCGTGGTAACTTTCATCTGGAGTGAAGAAGTGAGTATATCTTGGGTTATCTTTAAAGAAATCTGTTAAACCATCTCTATCAATAATCGCTCCACCTAAAGCTAGACCTTGTCCTGACATATATTTACTACAACTGTGTACTACTATATCTGTACCATGAGCAATTGGATTGATTAAGTATGGAGTTGCTACTGTGTTATCACAAATAGATACAATACCATGCTTTTTAGCAATAGCAGAGATAGCATCTATATCAGCAACTGCAATTTGTGGATTTGATAATGACTCAAAGAAAATAGCTTTTGTTTTATCATCAACTAACGCTTCAATTGTTTCTGGATTATCTAGTTCAAAAACACGAGCTTCTAAACCAAATCTTTTCATAGTATGTTTAAATAATGTTACACTTCCACCATAAATTTTATCAGATATGATGATATTATCACCAGATTCAAATAAGTTAGCAACTGCATAAAAAATAGCAGCTTGTCCACTTGAAGTTGCTATTGCACTAGCACCTCCTTCAAGTTCAGCTAGTCTAGCTTCTAAAATAGCAGTTGTTGGGTTAGTAAGTCTAGTATAGATATTTCCTAAATCTTGAAGTGTAAATCTATCTGATGCTTGTTGTGCACTTTCAAAAGCAAATGCTGTTGTTTGATAAATAGGTACAGCCATAGTACCTTGAGTGTCTTTATTATATCCTGCGTGTATTGCTAAAGTTTCTTTATTCATTATTTTTCCTTTTTTAATTGGTTTACTGATGTTCTAAGAGCATCAATCAAATATTTAATATTTTCTTTACTATGTGTATAATTTAAACTAATTCTTAGCCAACTTGGTTTCTCTTTTGCTTCATTATCTTCAGAAATACCAAATAAATCTTGTCCATAAGGACCAGCACAGCTACATCCTGCACGTGTTTGAATTCCATATTCTGTTGATAGTTTTTCACATAAATCAAATGGTGTAACACCATGAAAGTTAATCGCAATAATCCCTATACTATCATGGATATTATTTTGTCCATATATAGTATGTTCTGGAAGTTTTGCTAACTCCTCTTCAAGATATCTAAAAGTTACTGACTTTCTTGCTTGAATTCTATCAAGTCCTAGTTCATATCTAATTTGATATGCAAATGAAGCTTTAATCATTTGTAGAATCGGAGGTGTTCCTGCATCCTCTCTCATCTCAATATCACTATTGAAAATATGTTCATCTTTTGATACATAAGCCACTGTTCCACCACCTGCAAAAGTAGGAGATATGGCATTGTCTATAAGTGATTTTCTTATTGCTAATAATCCACAAGTACCAGGTCCACCTAATAATTTATGCGGAGATAAAAATAAAGCATCAAAAAGTTCACTATTTGGACTCATACATGGAGATGACGCGGCACTATCAAATGCAATAGTAGCATTGTATTTTCTTAATAGTTTCGATATCTTTTCATAAGGTGAAACTATCCCTGTTACATTTGATGCTGTAGAAAAAGCACCTATTAGTTGACGTTCTTTGTTCTCTTCAAGTGCATTTGCTAAAAATTCTAAATCAACATTTCCTGTAGTATCAAGTGGAATTCTTAAAATATCACATAAAGCTTCTCTATAACTAATCTCATTTGAGTGGTGCTCAAAAGGACCTACTAAAATAAGAGGCTTTTCTAAATCATCTACATTGATATTAAATCTATGTCTTGTTGCTGGTGGTATATATAGTCCAAGTAACTCTTGAAATTTTTTAATTGCTCCTGTTGCTCCTGATCCACATGGGAAAAGAACAAAATCATTTGTTAATCCAAGGTATTTTTTTAAATTTTCCCTTGCAATATCATAGTTGAAGGATGTAGCTTTTGCATTACCTGCAAATTCTGAATGTGTATTTGCGTAAGTATTTAGAACCTCTTGTAGTCTCTCTTCAATAGGTCTGTAAGCTAAACCTGATGCTGTATAATCAAAGTAGCTGTCTTTGTTTTCACCAATTATATTTGCACTAATTTCATCAAATGTAGTGTCTTTTGTTATAAATGGTCTAAAAATTTCATTGTCTGTTTTCATTGTTTACCTTTACGTTAAGGTACAACTCTTATGAATATAGAGTTGTACTTAAATATCTTTCTCCAGTATCACAAAGTATTGTGATAATTGTTTTACCTTTATTTTCAGGTCTTGATGCTACTTGTGTTGCTGCAAATAAATTTGCACCAGCTGAGATACCTACTAGTAAACCATCTGTTTTTGCTAACTCTTTAGATGTTGCAAATGCATCTGCATCATTTACTTGGATAACTTCGTCAAAAATCTCTGTATTTAAAACTCCAGGAACAAACCCAGCTCCAATACCTTGTATTTTATGAGGACCTGGTGCTCCACCTGAAAGAACTGGTGAGTTTTCTGGTTCTACTGCAACTATTTTTGCATTTGGATTATGTTGTTTTACCACTTCAGAAATACCTGTAAGTGATCCACCTGTACCAACAGCTGCTACAACAATATCAACATTTCCATCAGTATCAGCCAAAATCTCTTTTGCAGTTGTTTGTCTGTGAGCTTCTGGATTCGCTGGGTTATTAAACTGTTGAGGCATAAAACTATTTTCCATAGTTTCATTTATCTCTGCTGCTCTATCAATAGCACCTTTCATACCTAATGCTGCTGGAGTTAAATCTAGTGTTGCTCCTAAGGCAGATAAAAGTTGTCTTCTTTCTAAACTCATTGATTCAGGCATTGTAAGGATAAGTTCGATCCCTTTAGCTGCACATACCATAGCCAGTCCGATTCCAGTATTTCCACTAGTTGGCTCTACAACAACAGTATTTTCTTTGATTTTCCCATCTTTGATAGCTGTTTCAATCATCGCTAAAGCAATTCTATCTTTTACTGAACTTGTAGGATTCATAAATTCACATTTTCCTAATATCTCAGTTCCTGTGTCATTTGAAAGTTTGTTTATTCTAACTAATGGTGTATTTCCAACTAATTGTGTTACATCTTTTGCAATATTCATTTTCTTTCCTTTTGTTATCTGTTATTATATATAGTATACTAAATTATCTGATTTCTTCTCTAAAAATTCTTCTAGTTCACTTATTGAAAGCATAAAAATCTTTTCAATCTTTTTTTGAGTATCTTCCCAAAAATGCTGAAGTAAGTCAGTTTTTGTCTTACCGTCAGTATGAGCTAAACAACATTCTAATGAACTTAAAACTTCAAAAACGGTTATATCATTTGCGTCTTTTAAAAGTTTATACCCACCATTTGCTCCTCTGATACTTTCTACTAGGCCACTTTTTTTTAAAGTAACAAGTATCTGTTCAAGATAATTTTGAGGTATTTCTCCTTTTGCAGCAATCTCTTTAATTTGTAACAAGTCTTTGTTTTTTTCTTTTGCTAAAATTAGTATTGCTGTTAATCCATAAACGCCTTTTGTAGATACAATTGCCATTTTAAAACCTTTCTTTTTTTTAACTAAGAGAATGATAACAGATTTTAAAATTTATGTCAAGTAAACTGATAGATTTAAGTGTGAATATATTTACATTTCGAGAAGAACGCAGTATTTAAAGGCTTTGTTTAAATACCCCTAAATACAAGTGTTTTAGAGGTAATTAGAAATTATGTACTTTTTTTGAGATTTATTTCTGCTATAAGTGTTGCACATATAATTAAAATAGCACCAGTTATTTGAGCAGTCGTAAGAATCTCATTTACTGTTAGATAAGCAAATACAGCAGCACTAACTGGCTCCATAGTAAAGATGACTGCTGTTTTAGTAGCAGTTGTAAACTGTTGCATATATGTTTGTATCAAAAAAGCATATACTGTTGCAAAAACTGCTGTTACTATTACTGCTTTATAAAAAGCATAGTTATAATCTATATTAAATGTATGAGTATCAAATACCAAGGAAAACAGTAGAGATAAAATAGCTACAGTTAAAAGTTGAAAAAATACCAATAAATAGACATTTACCTCTTTTGAAAATTTTCCCGTAAAAATAATTTGTAATGCAAATAAAAAGGCACAAACTAAAGTTAATAATTCCCCTTTACCTAAACTCAAAACCCCTGACATAGTAAGTAAATAAAGCCCTACAACAGCTACTAAAGAAGCTATAAAAACATTTTTTCGCACCTTGTCTTTAAAAATAAAATATGCTAAAAATGGAACACAAACAACATTTAATCCAGTGATAAATGCCACAACAGAACTCTTAGTATATGCTAGTCCAAAAGTTTGAGTTGCAAATGCTGAAAATAAAAAAGTTCCCAGTACTACTCCGTACAATACAGTTTTTTTTGAAATCTCATTGAGATATCTGTATGCAATCAAAAACATCAAAACAGATGCTAATGCAAAACGGAAAAATAAAAAAGAATAAACAGGAGTAGAGTCAATCGCCTCTTGTACCATCAAAAATGTAACACCCCATGCAATGGCAACTGTTAAAAGTAACAGATCGGCCCTATATTCGTATATTTTAGTTTTTATCATAATATCCCTCGTTTTAAAAATAAGCGGGGATTATATCATATTCATTTAGTATCTATTACTTTTTGGCTTAATATGTGGCAATATGGCGGTTTTTTTAATTAAAAGGTAAATTTTAATTTACTTTTAAATCTATTTCAGTAAAATTTAAGCTTGATTCTAAAAAAAGAGAAAAAATGAATAACGATATAATCTCAATGAAAAATATAAATAAGTTTTATGATGATTTTCACGTACTAAAAGGGATAAATTTTAGTGTAAAAAAAGGTGAAATTGTTGTAATTTGTGGACCAAGTGGTTCTGGAAAATCAACACTAATACGGTGTATTAATGGTCTAGAAGAGATTGATGAGGGTAATATTATCGTTGATAATATGGATATTTATGAAAGTAAGAAAAATTTAAAAGAGATACGAAGTGAAGTTGGTATGGTGTTTCAACACTTTAATCTTTTCCCTCATTTAACAATTTTAGAAAATATTACACTTGCTCAAAATTTAGTGAAAAAACGATCAGCAAAAGAATCAAAACAAATCGCACATGATTTATTAGAAAAAGTAAAACTAGCTGATAAAGCTGACTCATATCCATCTGATTTATCTGGTGGACAAAAACAAAGAGTAGCAATTGCTAGAAGTTTAGCTATGAAACCAAAAGTGATTTTATTTGATGAACCAACTTCAGCACTAGATCCTGAAACTATTGGAGATGTTTTATCTGTTATGAAAGAGTTAGCACAAGAAAACTTTACAATAGTATGTGTGACTCACGAGATGGGATTTGCAAAAGAAGTAGGGGATAGAATTGTATTTATGGACCATGGTGTGATTGTTGAAGAGACAACACCAAATGAGTTTTTTAATAACCCACAAAGTGATAGAGCAAAAAAATTCTTAAATGAAATTTTAGTTCATTAAACGTTAAATAAAAAAGAAGAGGAAAAAAATGAAAAAGTTAATTTTAGCAGTTTTGATGCTTGTTACTACATCTGTATTTGGTGCAGATATTAATCTATGGAAAAAATCTACACTTAATGAGATTATTCAAAGAGGTGAATTACGAGTAGGTTTAGAACCTGGGTATATGCCTTTTGAGATGAAAGATAAAAAAGGTAGAATTATTGGTTACGATGTAGATATGGCTAAAAACATGGCAAAAGCTATGGGAGTAAAACTAAAACTTATCCCTACAGCATGGGATGGAATTGTTGCTGGTTTACTTACAAATAAATACGACATTATCATGTCTGGTATGACTGTAACACAACAAAGAAATTTAAAGGTAAATTTTGCTGATCCTTATGTAGTAGTAGGGCAAACAGTATTATTAAGAAAAGGTTTAGCCCAAACAATTAAAAATGCCAAAGATTTAAATGATCCTAAATACACAGTTGTAACAAAACTTGGAGTTTCTGGAGAAATCACTACACGAAAAGTTTTCAAAAAAGCTAAAATTATTACTTTTGAAACAGAATCAGATGCTATGAGTGAAGTACTTAATGGTAAAGCTGATGCAATGGTTTATGACCAACCATACAATGTTGTGTTTATGGCAGGAAAAGGGAAAGGTAATCTAATACATTTAGATACTCCACTAACTTATGAACCTCTAGGATGGGCAATAAGAAAAGGTGATCCTGATTTTATGAACTGGTTAAATAACTATTTACGACAAATCAAAGGTGATAAAGTGATTAACTTTTATGAAAAAACAAATCAAAAATGGTTAAGAGATTCATCTTGGTTAAAACGGATTCAATAACAAATGGCTAAAAAGAAACCTTTAATCCAAAATAGAACAGTAGGGCATACTTTAGCCGTACTGTTTTTTATTTTAGTAGGATATTCATTTTATATTGCTGCTGGTAATATGAATTATGTATGGAAATGGAGTAGTGTTCCAAAGTATTTTGCATATGATGAGATACACTCTATCGAGTCACCAATAGATGGGAAACTAATTCTTGAAAATAACAAATACTATGTAGATGGTGATGAAAAACTTGAAATAGAAAATTTAGATAGTAGTTTTGAGTTTGACTATAAAGTAGGTGAAGATGTTTATGAGGGTGATTATATCGCTTCAAAAACAGAACTTAAAGCAGGTCCAGTGTTATCAGGGCTTTGGATAACTTTAAAAATCTCATTTTTTGCACTACTACTTACTCTTGTTATAGGGGTGATAGTAGCACTAATGAAACTATCTTCGATGATTTTTTTACAAGATATAGCTACAGTATATATCACGATTGTAAGAGGTACGCCTCTACTTGTACAAATATTTTTATTTTATTTTATCGTTGCAAATATTTTTGAGTTAGAAAGAATCGTAGCTGGTATTTTATCTTTAGGGATATTTTTCGGAGCTTACATGGCTGAGATTTTAAGAGGTGCAATCGTTTCTATAGACAAAGGTCAACTAGAAGCTGCAAAATCTTTAGGTATCTCTAACTTCCAAGCAATGAGACATATCATTTTACCTCAAGCATTTAAAAGAGCCTTACCTACACTTGTAGGTGAGACTATCTCTTTAGTAAAAGATTCATCGCTTGTTTCTGTTATCTCTATTACAGATTTAACAAAGGTTGGTAAAGAGATAGTCGCAAATACTTTTTCACCCTTTGAAACATGGATAGTTATTGCGTTATTGTATTTATGTATAACCTCTATTTTAAGTTATGTTGGTCATCGATTAGAGAAAAAGATGGCAGCTAAAGGAGGCTCTTCGTAAATGGAGAGTTTTCTTTCTACTCTACTAAATCAAGGGATCATCTTTTTTGCTATTATGGATCCTATAGGTATAAGTGCGATTGCACTTTCTTTATTAAGTCACAATATCTCAAAAGAACAAATTAGTAGAATCGCTTTAAAATCTACGATGACGATTATCATTGCATTTTTTGTTGTTTTAATCACTGGGGATTTTATCTTAAACCTTTTTGGAATAGGGGAAAATTCACTGAAAGTTATGGGTGGTATTATCCTTTTACTGATGGCAATTTCAATGGTAAATGGTAAAGCACTTGAAAAAAAATCATCAGGTGATGAGCAGACAGATATAGCAAATAATGACTCTCTTGCTGTTATTCCTATTGGGATACCTATTGCTTTTGGGACTGGATTGTTTACAACTATTATTATTTTTAAACATCAAGCTGAAGTATTTACAGATCTTGTTTCTATCACTATTGCTTTTTTGATAAATGCTTTACTATTTTATCTTGTACTTAAAAATTCTATTTATATCAAAAAATATTTAGGACTTACAGGGCAAAATATTATTACTAAACTTATGGGTCTTATTGTTGGGGCTATCTCTATACAGTTTATTGTTTCTGGTTTGATGAAATTAGCACAGAGTTATCTTTAATGGTTCTAGATATTATACTCAAAGGTTTTATTGTAACTTTCTCTTTGATTGTTGCAATTGGCGCACAAAATGCGTATATCTTAAAACTAGGGCTTCAAAAAAAGCATGTATTACTAGCAGTGAGTTTATGTATTTTATTTGATTTTATTTTAATCACAACAGGAGTTATGGGGCTTGGTTTTTTTATACAAGGAAATCAGTTGCTTATTAATTCTATTGCTTATATCGGAATCATTTTTTTAACTTTTTATGCCTTTCTTTCTTTTAAGGCAGCTTTTAAAAATACAAGTCTCAAAATAGATACTGAAAATGACACAACACCAGTTAAACAAGTAGTTACATTGATTTTAGTGTTTACTTTTTTAAATCCACACACATACCTTGATACTATTGTACTTATTGGTGGTATTGGCGCAAATATTGCTGATGATATGAAAATGTACTTTTTATTAGGGGCAGTGAGTGCTTCTTCTGTTTGGTTTTTATCTTTAGGATTTGGAGCTAGATTTTTAATACCATTATTTAAAAAACCGATTACTTGGAAACTATTGGATATTTTTATAGGAATTATTATGCTTCTGATTGCATACAGTTTAATCGATTTGATAAAAGAGATACCTTAATATCTCTTTTATTTTGTTAGATAAGGTTTTCGATAAAAGTTTCGTCTTGTAGTTTTTCTAGTAAAAAATCATTCATAGAGTTTTTGTCACTACTTATATATTGTGTTACAATATTTTCTATAGTAGAGTTTAAATTCTTAGGATGGATTTTAAACTTTGTATTTACTGCAAACATAGATTTTTCACCCTCTAAATCTCCAGCTAATAAAAGCATATAACCAGGAACAGACTTACCTAGTTCTGGGTCTTTTACTTTTGTACCTTGTAATCCAATATTTACAATATTTGAATGTGCACATGAGTTTGGACAACCATTTACAGAGATACTCACTCTTTCTTTAAAGTCAGGAAACTTTTCATTTAAGTGTTGTGCTAATTTTGTCGCTGTTTGTTTAGTATCGCTTATTGCGAACTTACAAAAATCCAATCCAGTACATGCTAATAGTCTTGCTTTAAAAGGATTTGGATTTGCATCTATTCCTATAGAATCAAGTTGTTTTACTACCACGTCCGTATTTTCATTTGGAACATCTTCTATTACAAAATTTTGTGTAATAGTAGCTCGTATAGCAGTTGCGCCATTATTTTTCAAAATATCAGCTAAATCAAAAAGCCCTTTACTTCCTATATGTCCACCATCAGCAACACATCCTATATATGATTTACCCTCATATTTTGAATTATGCACTCCAAAATGTTCTCTTTGCGAGTATGGTGCAAATTTTGTAGCAGGAGCATCCAGAAGTGTATATCCAATCATCTCTTCAATATGTTTTTTGTACTTCTCTTCACCCCATGCAGTTACAAGATGACCAACTCTAGCTTTTTTTCTAGATTCTCGAAGCCCATGATCTCTAAATGTATACGCAACTGCTTTTACGATATCTAAGATTTGTTCTTTTTTTGCATATCCAATAGAAGTAGCAAATCTTTTATTTGAAGCAAGTCCTCCACCAACATGAACATCAAAAACGATTTCATCATTTAATTTTACTGCTGAAAATGCAACATCTTGATGTTCATGATTGATACAGTGTTTTGCACAGGCACTAATAGCTACTTTAAATTTTCTAGGAAGATTTGCTAAGTCTCTATTTCCTCTTAAAAAATCGTTTATATCATCCACTATCTCTCTTGTATCACAAAGTTCATCATGATCTATTCCACTTACTGCACATGTTGTAACATTTCTAGGTACATCACCTGCTGCAAATTTTGTACTTAGACCAACTTCGTTGAGTCTTTTAAAAATCTCTGGTAAATCTTTTACAGATATAAAGTGAAATTGAATATCTTGTCTAGTAGTAAAATCAGCAGTATCTCTACCGAACTCTTTAGATATTTGAGCCATAGCTTTTATTTGATCTATATTTGCTAAACCATGTTCTAGTTTAACTCTAAGCATAAAGTATAAAGACTCATCCTCTCCTTGAAGCGTTTTATTTTGAGAATACAAACCATACCATTTAAATCTATCTATATCCTCAGGATCAATCTCTTTATCAGTCGAAGCGTAGATTTCGATGTCTTTTATAACATCTAGTCCACTTTTCTCTTTTTTAATTCTTTCAACTCTTTGTGCTGGGTTCTCTTTTGCCATTTAAATTCCTAAAATATCTCTTTAGCTTCCCACTCAGGGAAATTACTTCTAATATACGCATTTAGCTCGATTTCGGCTTTTGTGTATTCTCTTAACTTTTCATCTGTATCTATAGCTTCCTTGTCTACAGCAGATAAAATCATACCAGCTCCAACTGTTGAGTTTGTGTATCTATCGATGATGATAAAACTTCCTGTATGTCTATTGTCATTGTATGGATCAACTGCTATTTGTCTATCTAAAGATAAAGTACATTTAGCGATATCATTTAGTTCTAAACTATTTGTTTCTATCTCTTCAAATGTATTAACTTCTTTTTTATAATCAATGTTTTTAAATGATCCATTGATAACTGATGTTGCTCTTTTGATGATATAGTTATCATTTAGTTCAAGTTTCTTTTCATCCATCCATACAACCATAACTTCAAGTTTGTTTGATACATGAGGAATCGATGTAGATTTTACGATCATATCACCTCTAGAGATATCAATCTCATCTTTTAAAGTAAGTGTTGTAGCCATAGGAGCAAAAGCAGTTTGTATAGTCTCAACTGTTTCATCTTTTCCTATTGGTCGTAAATCTTTAATTTCGTTTGAAACTATAGACTTAACAACAGATGTTTTTCTTGATGGTAAAACTGTAATCTCATCACCAACTTTAATAGTACCACTTGCAATTGTCCCAGAAAAACCTCTAAAGTTAAGATGAGGACGAGATACATACTGTACTGGTAATCTAAAATCATCATTTTCATCTTTATGAATCGAAACTGAATCTAATAGTTTCATTAAAGGAAGTCCCTTATACCATTCAGACTTTGGTGAATTTGTAAGAATATTATCCCCATCAAGTGCTGATAGTGGAATATACTCAAAATTAATCTCTTCATTATGTGGAAGATTAGGAATAATCTCTTGATAATCTTTTTTAATACTCTCAAAAGTTTCTTGGCTAAAATCAACTAAATCCATCTTGTTAATAGCAACTACAAGGTTTTTGATACCTAATAAAGAAGCGATATAAGAGTGTCTTTTTGTTTGTGTTAAAATCCCTTGTCTAGCATCGATTAAAATAATAGCTACGTCTGCTGTACTAGCTCCCGTTGCCATGTTTCTTGTATATTGCTCGTGACCTGGAGTATCTGCTATGATAAACTTTCTTTTTTCTGTTGAGAAGAATCTATAAGCAACATCAATAGTAATACCTTGTTCTCGCTCACTTGCTAGTCCATCAACTAAAAGTGCTAAATCTATTTTATCACCAGTAGTTCCTGACTTTTTAGAATCTTTTTCAATCGCTGCTAATTGATCTTCAAAAATCATTTTTGAATCATAAAGAAGTCTTCCGATTAAAGTAGATTTTCCATCATCTACTGATCCACAAGTGATAAATCTTAGGATCTCTTTGTTTTCATGCTCTTTTAAATATTGTTCAATATTTTCTGCTATTAAATCTGATTGGTGTGCCATGTTAAAAATACCCCTCTTGTTTTTTCTTTTCCATTGATGCGTCGCCATCACTATCTATAAGTCTACCTTGTCTTTCACTTGTTGTACAAACTAACATCTCTTGAATAATCTCTGGGAGCGTCGCTGCTTCACTTTCAACTGCTCCAGTTAATGGATAACAACCAAGTGTTCTAAATCTTACTTTTTCTTTTTTTGCAGTTTTTCGTAACTCTTCAGGAACTCTATCATCATCTACCATGATTTTTGTACCCATATACTCAACTACTTCTCGCTCTTTTGAGAAATATAAATCAGGAATAGGAATCCCTTCTAAATAGATATATTGCCATACATCAAGTTCAGTCCAGTTTGATATAGGAAATACTCTAATAGACTCACCTTTTGTGTGTCTACCGTTATAAATATTCCATAACTCTGGTCTTTGGTTTTTTGGATCCCATCTATGATTTTCATCTCTAAAAGAGTATATTCTCTCTTTAGCTCGAGATTTCTCTTCATCTCTTCTAGCTCCTCCAAAAACTGCATCGAATTTTTGGATATTTAACATATTTTTTAAACCTTCAGTTTTCATGATATCAGTATGAACTGCACTACCATGAGTAAAAGGAGATATATCCATCTCAATCCCTTTAGGGTTTGAGTATGTAAGTAGTTCCATACCCACTTCTTTTGCACGTTTATCTCTAAACTCAATCATCTCTTTAAATTTCCATTTAGTATCTACATGCACTAGTGGAAGTGGAGGTGGTGCTGGATAAAATGCTTTTTGTAAAATATGTAACATTACTGAAGAATCTTTTCCTACAGAGTAAAGCATAGCAGGGTTTTGAAACTCTGCTATTACTTCTCTCATTATATGCATAGACTCAGCTTCTAGTTGTTTTAGGTGCGTTAGTCGCTCACTACTTATTTCCATCTTGTTCTCCCTTTATAGTTTAAATTTTTATTTAGCGTGTAACCCACACTCTTTATGTTCTGGGTTTTCCCACCACCATCTACCACTTCTAATATCTTCGCCAGCTTTCACTGGCCGTGTACAGGGTGCACATCCGATACTAGGATAACCTTGCTTGTGTAACTTGTTAAAAGGAACATTATTTTCTTTGATATATTCCCATACATCTTCTTCACTGAATTCTATAAGTGGATTTACTTTTATCACTTTAAATGTATCATCATATTCAAAAAGTGGCATATCTTCTCTTGTCACACTTTGAGAAGCTCTTAATCCAGTAACCCAAATATCTACATCTTTTAAAGCTCTTTGTAATGGCTCAATTTTTCTTGTAAAACAACAGTTTTTTCTTTTTTCAATAGATTCATAAAATCCGTTGATACCTTGTGTTTTATATAATTTTTCAACATTTTTATTTTTTGGAAAAAATACATTTACTTTTATTCCGTATTTTAAATTTGTTGAGTCCATCACTTCGTATGTTTCGTATGGTAGTCGACCAGTATCTAGTGTAAAAATATTGGCATTTTTATTGTGCATCAGCATCATGTGAGTTAACACTTGATCTTCTGCTCCAAAGCTAGAAGAGAGTGCAACGCTTTTTGTATCATCATTTAAAAGAAACTCTATCACTTCTTGTGGTTTTGCATTTTTAAATTTATTGTTTAGTTCTTCTACTGTATTTGTCATATTCTTTCCTAAATTTGATAGTCTGGTGCTTCTGTGCGACCGAATTTTAATTTGTTCCATACTCTTTCATGAAAGTAGTATAAAATCATTTTAGTCACAACTTCGATTGATCCAATCGATGCTGCCATAGCTAAACTACCAGTAATTAAATAAGATATAACTATAGTATCAATAGTACCTAAAACTCTCCATGAGATAGTTTTTACAACCGATCGATAAGCTTTATCTTGCATCTTATTTCCTTTTAATCTGACCTTTTGTCAAATTGTTGAAGAAATTATAACAGAAATTAAAATCAATGTCAAGTAACTTGATATGTTTAGTAGAGTATACTCTACTAGAGAACTAGAGTATACGTTTCTTTTTTTTCTGTAATTCTTTCTTTGTTTCATCTATTTTGATGATACCAGCGTCTCTTTGTTTTTGCTTTTTTCTTAGGTATTTACTGATGTCCTTAGGGATTAGTTTTTCACATTCATCTCTAAAAAACTTTGCTGCAGTTGGTGAAGCACCATTGCTCGAAACTGCTATTTGCAGTGGTTTGTTTTTTGTTAAAGCCATAAAATAAAAGTCACAATATTGTGGTACATCTACAATGTTGAGTAAAATAGTATGCTTTTTTTTGTACTTTAAAAGCTTTTTTGCCACACTTGAAACACCTGTGGCATCTATGATAATAGTGAACTCTTTTATATCTTTGAGTTTGAATGTTTTTTGTGTGATGTTTTTTGTCGTTTTACGTATTTTCTTGTTGAGTGTTTCAGAGATGATATGAAACTCTATATTGTTGTGTTGCAATACTTCTGCTTTTTGTAAAGCTACATTTCCTCCCCCTATTAAAAGTATTTGTGGGTTTTTTAGTAAAATTGGGATTGTGCTATTTTTTGTCATAAAGTCTCCTTGTCTATAAATATATCATAACAAAATTTCATTATATATACAAGTAAGTCAATAGACTTTATATATAATAGAAGTTTTAACTAAAGTAAATTTATTAACAATACCTTAACAAAAGGGATTATTAAACATTTATAAACCCTAGTAAATTTATTGAGTTACTTGACATAAAATGTAAAACAAGCTACAATTACAAAATTAGAAAGGACAAACATGTTTGATTTAGAAAATTATGAAATATTTAAAATAGTAAATTTATCAGCATTTATACTTGGTTTACTGTTCGGAGCAGTTGCACAAAAAAACCAGTTTTGTTTTAGTGGTTCGATAAAAGATTATATACTAACAGACTCTACAAAAAGAGCTGCATCAGTTGTCATGGCAATTATTGTGGCAATACTAGCTACATATGCTGTATCAAACTACAATGAGATAGATTTAAGTGAAACAGTTTATTTAAAAGAAAATGTTAACTATTTTACTATTATTGCAGGTGGTGCTTTATTTGGTGTAGGGATGATGATAGCAGATGGATGTAGTAGTAGACACCTTGTGAAATTTGCACAAGGTGATCCATACTCACTAGTTACTTTAGTTTTTATAGCTATTTTTGCATATGCAACAACAAAAGGGGCATTAAATACAATTATTTCACCTATCACATCAAATGAAACTTTGATAAATATCTCTTCATACTTAGGAAATGAACAGTTAAATATCTTTGTGATAGTTATACCTTTGGTTATCTATTTATTGATTTTAACAAAAAGTTTTAAAAGAATACTGACTTTAAGAGATGGTGTAGTTATGGGGCTGATTGTTGCTATTGGTTGGTATATCACAGGTGTGATTGGAATCGAAAGCATGGAGAGACAAATAAATCTATCTAGTGTAACATTTGTGTATCCATCAGCTCAAACTCTAGAGTTTTTCTCATACTTCCAAGTAACTGAACTATCGTTTGGTGTGAGTGTAGTGTTAGGTGTAGTAAGTGGTGCTTTTATCATGTCAAAATTTAACAGAAGATATAGTTTTGGATGTACCTCAAAACTACAACACAGTAAAATAAAATACAACATGATAGGTGGTGCACTTATGGGGACTGGTGGAGTTTTAGCTATAGGTTGTACAGTAGGGCAAGGACTTACAGGTATCTCTACACTAGCAACTGCTTCAGTTATAGCTATCTTATCTATCATGATTTCTGGTTTTTTAACTGCGAAATATTTAGGAAAACAAGATAAGTTACCTATGTGTTTTATTTTTGAATGGGATGACGACCATGATAAGAAAAAATCAGGTTCTGACTACCAAATCTAATCACAGTAAATAAAAAAGAGATTCGATTTTGAATCTCTTTTTTTTTAAATCTTGATATAATACTCTACTTCAAAACAAAGAGCACTTTATGAAAACACACTTTATCACAAACATCTTTTTTTTACTACTTTTTACTGTAGTAGGTCTAACTGCAAAAACAATAGCCAACATACCAGAAGCCTCAGGTATAACCTATGTCCCACAATCAAAAAGTTTATTTGTTGTAAACGATGAGGGAACACTTTATGAAATCTCTAAAAAAGGGAAAATCAAAAGAAAAAAGTATTTAGGTAAGTTTGATTTAGAGGGTATCGCGTATGATAAAAAAAACGATAGATTACTTATCGCTTTAGAAGGTGATGAGTCGATTTTAATTTTAGATAGAAAAACTCTACAAAAAGAAAAAATAGTAAAAATAAAAAGAAAATACAAAAAGATTAAACTCCTAAAAAAGTCAAAAAAAGCAGGACTAGAAGCCATAGCCATAGATGAAGATGGAAATATATATGTTTCAAATCAGTCGCGTATCACATACAAAAAAAAGCTAAAAGAAAATGCAAGCGTAGTAGTAAAAATAAACTCACTTAAAAAGAAAAAAGCCAAAATAACAGAAGTTTATAACCATGGTTATATCGACATAGCAGGTCTAACATTTCATGATGGATATCTCTACATGACAAGTGACAAAAAAAATCTACTCATAAAATACGACATACAAACAAACACAACTATCAAAAAAATAAAACTTCCAAAATCAGCCCAAGAGGGTATCTGTTTTGATGAAAATGGTTATGTTTATATAGCTGATGATAATGGAAGAGTTTTGAGGTATAAAGCGAAAAAATTAGGGATATAGTTCTTTAGTTTTTTCTATCCTTCTCAAGTCTTTTTCTATTATGTCTGTAGCTACAGTTATATCATCTAAATACTTTTTAATTTTTTCATCAGATGCATTTTTGGATAAAAGCAAATCAATGCTTTTGACTATTTGTGTAGCTAACTCTTGATTATCTCCATATCTCTTATCTAGTTTTTCATAATTGGTTCCGATTCTTTTTTTCAGGTTTTTAATCTTATTTTTGATAACTAATCCTTTATTTTGACCCATCATATTAAATTAAGTAGTAAAATTATAAATAAAATTACACTACTATTGTAGTTTGATGAATGATTATTACATAACTATACTTACACATTACTATTGTAGGGTGAATATGAATAAAAAAATTAATGATTTAACACCAGATGAACTTCATCGGTTAATCGGTTCCAATGTTGCAAGGCTACGAAAAAAAGCAAATTTAAGTCAATTGGCTTTATCTATCGAGATGGGAAACAAATCACCCAGCCTTATCAGTTCAGCTGAAATATATACAAATAAAAGACATTTTAATATAGTCCAATTACAAAAAATAGCAAAAATATTAGATGTAAATATTTGTGAGTTTTTTAAATAATTTTACTCTAACTAGGGGCTAACCAATACTTCGCTAGAATAAATATAATAATAGATAAACAACAATACAGGACTACAAAATATATGTTTGAACAAACTTTTAAAAATATAGACGACATTCTTTTCAAAGACTCAGGGGCTGATAGTGAGCTGGACTACATAGGACAAACATCTTGGATAATGTTTTTATGTTATTTAGATCAGTTAGAAAATGAAAAAGCTGATGAGTATGAACTAGAGGGAAAAGAGTACTCTTATATTTTATCCCAAGAGTTTAGATGGAACACATGGGCGATGCCAAAAGATGCAAACGGAAACCTTGACCATCATGTAGCTTTAACTGGAGCAGATTTGGTGCAGTTTGTAGATGGTAAACTTTTTCCATATCTTGCAAAATTTAAACAAACAGCAGACCATGCCCAAACTATCGAGTATAAAATAGGTGAAATATTTTCAGAGCTAAAAAATAGAATCCAAAGTGGATATGGACTAAGAGATATCCTTGACCTTGCTGATTCTTTACCTTTTAAGTCTTCTACAGATAAACATGAACTAAGTCACCTTTACGAAACAAAAATCAAAAATATGGGAAATGCAGGAAGAAATGGTGGTCAGTACTATACTCCACGACCACTTATCCGTGCTATGATAAATATAATCGACCCACAAATAGGTGAAAAAGTATATGATGGAGCAGTTGGATCAGCTGGATTTTTATGTGAGTCATACGACTACATAAAAGCAAATATGGAACAAAATGTTGACAATCTAAAAACACTCCAAGAAAAAACATTTTATGGGAAAGAGAAAAAGAATCTAGCTTATGTAATCGGTATCATGAATATGATACTTCATGGAATAGAAGCTCCAAATATCATCCATACCAATACTTTAGCAGAACCCATCCGAGATATACAAGAAAAAGATAGATACAACGTAATCTTAGCAAATCCCCCTTTTGGTGGAAAAGAAAGACGTGAGGTACAACAAAACTTCGATATCAAGACTGGCGAAACTGCATTTTTATTTATGCAACACTTCATTAAGTCTTTAAAAGCTGGTGGACGAAGTGCAGTTATTATTACGAATACTATTTTGAGTAAGACAGATAATGCAACTATAAGTTTACGAAAACATCTTTTAGAGAGTTGTAATGTTCATACTATATTAAACATGCCTAAAGGTACTTTTACTGGTGCGGGAGTAGGAACAGTAGTTTTGTTTTTTACAAAAGGTGAGCCTACTAAAAAGATATGGTACTACTCTTTAAATGCTGGACGAAATATGGGAAAAACAAATCCTCTCAACGATAAAGATATGCTAGATTTCAAAACTTTACAAAAAGATAAAAAAGATAGCGAAAAATCATGGACTCTTAAAGTTTCTGATATAGATGAAACTACTTATGATTTATCTGTTAAAAATCCTTTTACACCAGAAGAAGAGTCTTTACGAAGTCCAGCTTTGATATTAGAAGATATGGAAAAGTTAGATAAAGAAACAAATGAGATTTTAGCTTCTATTAAAGAGATGGTATGAGTAAAGATTGGGAAATTAGAAAATTAAAAGATATTGGTATTACTCAAACTGGAACTACTCCTCCTACAAAGGATAAATCAAATTATGGAAATTATATTAATTTTGTAAAGCCAGCACATTTTAATATCAATGGAACTATTGATACTAGTAAGGATGGATTAAGTGAAGCAGGTCTAAAAAAAGGAAGGCTTATTGAAAAGGATTCTGTTTTAATGGTATGTATAGGTGCCACAATAGGTAAAACTGCACTGTGCGAAATACCAGTTTCTTGTAATCAACAAATTAATTCATTTACTCCAAATAAAAATCTATGTAGTAAATTTTTTTATTATATATTAAGTAGTAGTGCTTTTTATAAAAAAGTTATAGATGCTTCTTCTCAAGCGACTCTTCCTTTACTGAATAAATCTAAATGGGAAAGTCTTGAAGTCTCTTTTCCTGAATCTTTAGAAGAGCAAAAAAAAATAGTAAAAATTCTAGATAAAACTTTTGAAGCTATAGAAAAAGCAAAAATAAATATAGAAAAAAATATCCAAAATGCAAAAGAGCTTTTTGATAGTAGACTAAATGAAATATTTTCTCAAAAAGGTGATGGTTGGGAAGAAAAAACTATAAAAGAAATAACAACTCTTTTAGGTGATGGACTACATGGTACACCAAAGTATTTAGATAATGGTGAATATTATTTTATAAATGGAAATAATTTAAATGATGGTCAAATAGTTTTTAAAGATAGAACTAAAAGAGTTTCATTTACTGAATATCAAAAATATAAAAAAGATTTAACAGATAGAACAGTATTTGTTTCAATAAATGGAACGTTGGGAAATGTAGCTTTTTATAATAATGAAAAAGTTATTTTAGGAAAAAGTGCATGTTATTTTAATTTAATTGAAAATGTTAATAAATACTTTATTAAATACTTTATTAAATCACCTATTTTTATTAAATATGCACATTCAAATGCAACAGGTGCAACAATTAAAAATGTATCATTAAAAACGATGAGAGAGTTGAAAGTAAATCTACCAACTGAAAATGAACAAAATTTAATTGTTAAAAAGTTAGATAAATTATCAGAACAAACAAAACAATTAGAACAAAAATACCAACAAAAACTAAATAACCTAGAAGAGTTAAAAAAATCTATTTTAGAAAAAGCATTTTCTGGTGAGCTTTTAAAATAAAAGGGTGAGATGATGGAAGAAAATTTAACAACAACGAATTTTAACGAAATAGTAAGTTTAATAAAAACATCAAAACAAAAAGCTTACGCACAAGTAAATACAACTCTTATAGAACTCTATTGGGAAATAGGAAAGTATATTTCTACTAAAACTATCCAAGAAAATTGGGGTAAAGGTATCGTAAAAGAGTTAGCTATTTATATCAAAAAACAAGACCCTACACTTGCTACCTTTGGGGATAAAAATTTATGGCTGATGAAACAGTTTTATGAAACATACAAGGATAATGAACAACTCTACACACTGTGTAGAGAAATTACATGGAGTAATAATAGAAGAATATTTAGCTTGAAAACTTCAGAAGAAAGGGAGTTTTACCTTATTTTATGTAAACAAGAAAAATACTCTTACAGAGAATTAGAAAGGCAAATAAATAGCTCCTTATTTGAAAGAACTAAATTGGGAGATAAAAAACTCTCATCCGTGGTGAAAGAATTACCACAAAACACAAAAAATGTATTTAAAGATATTTATAGTTTAGAGTTTTTAGATATAAAAGAAAGTCATAATGAAAAAGATTTACAAAAAGCTCTTTTATCTTCACTTAAAGAGTTTATACTTGAACTAGGTGTAGGGTTTGCATTTATAGGTCAAGAATATAGGGTTCAAGTTGGTACCGATGATTTTTATATTGATTTACTCTTTTATCATAGAGATTTAAAATGTCTTGTAGCATTTGAACTAAAAACTGGAAAATTTAAGCCAGGTGATTTAGGTCAGTTAGAATTTTATCTTGAAGCCTTAGATAGAGATGTAAAAAGAGAAGATGAAAATCCAAGTATCGGAGTGCTTCTTTGCAGAGAAAAAAATGATGAAGTTGTTAAATATGCACTAAGTCGTAGTCTTAGTCCAACTGTTATATCTGAGTATGAAACAAAACTTATCCCCAAAGAGGTTTTAAGAGATAAGTTAAATGAGTTTTATGAAAGATTAGAGAATCACTAGTATGAATGAAGCACAAACAAGATTTGAGTTAATAGATCCATTATTAAAAGAAGCAGGCTGGGGAGAAGTAGAAGATAGTCATATCTATGTAGAATATCCTATAAGTAAAGGTAGACTTCTAGGAAATGGGAGACGGGCTAAGTCATTGAGTGCTGATTATGTACTTATATACAAAAATAGAAGACTTGCAGTAATAGAAGCAAAAAAAAGAGACTTACACTATACTGAGGGTGTGTCTCAAGCAAAAGACTATGCAAATAGGATTCAAGTAAGGTATACCTACTCTACAAATGGGGTACAGATATATAGCGTAGATATGGAAAAATCTATAGAAAAAGATATAAAATCTTTCCCTACACCTGAAGAGTTATGGGATATGACTTATCCTGAAGAGAAAAGTGTAGAAGATAGATTGTTTTCTATACCTTATGAAACTAGTGGCGGAAAATGGGAGCTTCGATACTATCAAACAAATGCTATATCAAAAGTACTAGAATCTATATCAAATGAAAATAAAAAGATACTTTTAACCCTAGCAACTGGTACAGGAAAAACAGCCATCGCTTTTCAAATAGCATGGAAATTATTTCACTCAAAATGGAATTTACAAAAAGACTTTACACGAGCACCAAGAATACTTTTTTTAGCACATAGAAATATACTAGCAGACCAAGCATTTAACTCTTTTAGTGCATTTCCAGAAGATGCACTAGTACGAATAGACCCAAGTGAAATAAGAAAGAAAAAAAGAGTACCTAAAAATGGCTCTATATTTTTTACGATATATCAGACTTTTATGAGTGGACCAAATGAGACTCCATATTTCGGAGAATACCCTAAAGATTATTTTGATTTTATCATGATAGATGAATGTCATACTGGTGCTTCAAATGACAATAGTTCTTGGAGAGAGATATTAGAATATTTCTCTCCTGCATATCAGCTAGGATTAACTGCAACTCCAAAAAGTGATGTAAATGGTAGTACTTATGAATATTTCGGAAAACCAGTATATAAGTATTCATTAAAAGAGGGGATAAATGATGGTTATCTTACTCCTTTTAAAGTAAAAGATATTTCGACTACAGGAGATACCTATATCTATACTAAAGAAGATGAAATTATTGAAGGTGAAATAGAAGAGGGTAGAGAATATACAAAAGAGGAACAAAATAGAATCATAGATATCGAAGGAATAGAACGGTATCGAGTAGAAACCTTTATGGATATGGTAGATCAATCACAAAAAACAATAGTTTTTTGTGAAAGTCAACCTCATGCTGCTGCCATAAGAAATCTCATAAATCAAATGGTTAAAAATAAAAATACAAACTATTGTCATAGAGTAGGTGCAAATGATGGGGCAAGAGGTGAAAAACATTTAAGAGATTTTCAAGATAATGAAAAAACAATACCAACAGTTCTTACAACTTCTCGAAAACTTAGTACTGGTGTTGATGCACCAGAGGTTAGGAATATTGTACTTTTAAGAAGTGTAAATTCTATGGTAGAGTTTAAGCAAATTGTAGGACGAGGTACTAGGCTATATGATGGGAAAGATTACTTTACTATATATGATTTTTATGATGCATATAAACATTTTCATGATTCAGAATGGGATGGCGATCCAGTAGATCCAGTAGAACCAGAACCACCTAAGCTATGTCAAGTATGTGAGAAAAAACCTTGTATTTGCCCTCCACCAGAGGATAATCCTTGTGAAGTTTGTAATAATATTCCTTGTGTATGTGATAATCCACCAAAAAAGATGATAAAAATAAAATTATCTGATGGAAACTATCGTAATCTTGACTCAATGGTAAGAACACTTTTTTACTCTCCTGATGGGGCACCTATGTCAGCAGGGGAGTTTGTCAAAGAGCTTTTCAATCATACAAAAAAGATGCCAGACTCTTTTAGTAGTGAAAGTGAATTAAGAAGAATATGGAGTATTCCAGATACTAGAAAAAGACTTTTAGAAGAGTTGAGTGAAGCTGGATATAGTATAGCTCAACTTGAAGATTTAAAAACAGTTATAAATGGCGATGATAGTGACCTTTATGATGTACTTTCTTATATCGTATATCATAAAGATTTAGTACCTAGGTTAGAAAGGGCTAGAAAAGCGAAACTTAAAATAGTTGATTATGATGAAAACAAACAAGAGTTTTTAAACTTTGTTTTACAACAGTATGTTGACAATGGTATAAAAGAGCTTGATGATACAAGACTAAAAGATTTGCTTATAGTAAAATACGATGCTTTAGATGATGCTAAAAAACAAATAGGAAGTATAGGAACCATTAGAGAAACTTTTATAGGATTTCAAAAGTATTTATATGAAGAGGAAGTGGTTTGATAGTTTAAAAATATTCTATTTTACAAAAATACTTTTTTATGATATACTTTACACAAAATATTACGGAATATATTAAGGATTTTAAATGGTATCTTATTCAACAAATGAATTAATCCCATCATCAGATTTTGCAAAGAAGTTTGGATCGTACTTATCTTTGATAAAAGAAAATACTGTAGAAAAGCTTGCTATTTTAAAAAACAATAAAGTAGAAGCGGTTTTGGTATCAAAAGATGAATATGAAGCGATGAGTGAAGCACTCAAAAAAGTAGAATCACAAGAGTTTTTAGTTTCTGTTCACAGTGGTTTAAATGATATTAAAAAAGGAAATACTCACTCTATAGATAAGTTGTGGGATGAACTGGATGATTGAATATAGTGAGAACTTTCTCAAAGAAGCCAAGAATTTATCTAAAAAATTTAAATTGTTAAAATCTGATTTAAAACAAGCAGTAGAGGAGATCGAATCTAAAAATAATTTAGTTGTATCTCTTGGATATAACCTTTATAAAAAAAGAGTCAAAAACTCTTCAATTCCTACTGGTAAAAGTGGAGGTTTTAGAATAATAATTTATCAAAAAATAGAAGAAAAAATAGTATTAGTTTCCATTTTTTCTAAAACTCAAAAAGAGACTTTATCGGATGATGAACTAAGAACTCTTTTAAAAGAATATTATTCTAAATAATCTAGTTTATAAAACCGCATCCACACTAACATATTCATAAACCTCAAACTCATCATTTTTTGCTTTTACTGCATGTACTGCCATACGATCGGCTAGTTCATTTCCTTCTATACCTGCATGTCCTTTTACATGTTTGATGATGATTTTATTTTTTATTTGTTCATAAAGATTGTGGGCATTTTTGATAAGCTCTAGGTTTTTTATCTCACCAGATTTTTTAGTCCAGCCATTTCTTTTCCATCCATATGCCCAAGTAGCGATACAGTCGATACTATATTTTGAATCTGAAAGGATCATCACTTTTTCATCTGTGTTTGTTTCGTTTGCTAATAAAAGTGCTTTATATAAAGCGTTGAGTTCTGCTATATTGTTTGTACCATTTGCGACATAGTTTCCATAGTATAAAACTGGTTTTTTATTGTTTTTATATAAAGCTAGTCCACTTCCTGCACGACCAGGATTTCCTGAACATGCACCATCACAATAGATACTGATATTTGTATCTTTTTGGTTTGGATTTGTTTTTGTTGGTGTGTTTGTTTGTACTGGCGTAGATGTGTTGTTTTTTGCTGATTCTTGTATTTTGGCTTTTTTAAACTCCAAAATCATGGCATAGTTTTTGATGATTTGTTCTTGTGATTTAAGAGCAACTATACCTTTTAACAGGATGAGTCTGTTTACATCATGTTCTGAAATCTCTTTTGAAAGTATCTCTTCTTTGTAGTTTTCGCTTGTAGGAAAATCTATAGTTAAAATTTTACATTGTGTTTTATTGAGTGTGTCACTATGTGATATAAGAGAGATAAATTCGTTGTTGATTGTCATTTGTGTACCTTTTTAAATTGTAAATGGAAGTATACTAAAATATTGGTTATTATCTTTAAGAATTTAATCATATAATTTCCCATGGATAAAAAACTAAAAAAATATATAGAATCATACGATGAAATAAAAACCGACAAAAGCTATGAATTAAAACCAAATGGTGGAATGACAGTTTTAATAAATCAAGATAAAACATGTGAAATAGAAATCGAACATGTGACTCATAAACTAGAAAGTTTTCAAGCTATTCTTATAAATGGATATGAAAATTCTATGCATATAAATTCAAATGAAAATATCAATCTAACAGCAGTTAGATTTAAAGGAGCAGGGGCTTCTTTCTTTTTTGAAGATGAGATGGAGGAGTTGATGTATAATTCAAACGAGCCAATTTTATTGGAAAAGAATATTTTAGAAAACGAACTCGATAGCTACTTTAAAAACCGTTTTAAAGCAAGCTCTTTGCCTTTTAATATCATGAAAATAATCGATCTTTTAGATGAGCAAAAAAGTGACTACAATATAGATGAAGTTTTAAGTATAGCGAATGTTCCAAGAAAGATTTTGGATAAACTCTTTCGTCTAAGAGTTGGTATGAGTTTTAAAACATACGCAAGTATAAAAGAATCAGTTAGCTAAATTTATAAGAGCAAGTTTTTTAGCTCGTGTAAGTTTTTTGATGGCGTATTCTCTTTTAGATGCGGTGCTTCTATCTTGGGAAGGCTCTTGATACAAAAGCTTTACTGGTCGTCTAGCTTTTGTATACTTTGCACCTTTTGGACTTGTGTTGTGTTCTTCTAGTCGTTTGTTTACATCTTTTGTGATACCTGTGTATAAGGTGTCATCATTGCATTTTAAAATGTAAACAAAATATGACATATCTGATTATCTTGCGTAAAAAGTATTGTTGATATCTATTGTGATACCATTTATATACTCTGGACAATCAGTAGCTAACCATACTATAGACTTCGCTACTTCTTGTGGCTCAGCGAATCTATTTGTAACAACTGCTGCTTTAAAAGCTTTTTTTCTTGCCTCTTCGTTATCATTTTGCATATCTGTCTCAGCAGCACTTGGAGCTACACAGTTTACAGTGATACCATCTACACCCAAAAGTTTTGCGTATATTTTTGTAGCATTGATAAGTCCAGCTTTTGCTATACCATACCAAACATCAGGGTGTCCTATTTGACCTGCTATAGATGCTGTGTTTACGATACGTCCGTACTTTTTCTTTTTCATAGACGCAGAAAATGCGTTCATCAGTTCTACTGGTGCGTGCAGGTCTACGTTCATTAGTTTTTCTTTTGCTTCTTGTGGGTAGTTATCGTATGTATACTTTGGTTGCATATATCCTGCGTTGTTTACAAGTACGTCGATATCTCCCACTTTTTTGATGAACTCAGGTAAAGCAGACATATCAGATAAATCGATCTCTATCATCTGTACTTCACTATTATCTTTTAATGGAAAGTTTGAGAAGTCACGTCCAGCAACTATTACTTGATACTCTAAATCAAGCATCATCTTAGCTACTTCTAGACCTATCCCTTTTGTTCCACCTGTTATTAAGACTCTTTTTTTCATCTAGTTTTTCCTTTTTAAGTTTTTATTTTGTAAGTTTATACAAAATATTTTTTTGTTCTTGCGTAGTGTAATTAAATTTAAATTCAATCTCTTTTAAATAGTAAAAAAAGTTTTCCTTATCTATCCCTTTGTATTTTAAGATAGACTCCTCAAAAAATATCCAAAAACTTGTGATGATATTTTCTCTTTTTTGTATTTTTGAGATTTTGTTATACATCATAAATTTTGAAAACTCTTTAAAATATGTCTCGTCTATCCCATCATCTAAAAACTGATTTTTATATCGGTGGAGATTTGGCATGAGTAGATTGTATACTTTATCGTCATAGTTAAAGGTCATGAAGTTTATCGCATCAAAAATATTGTTTTTTATTTTTTGTTTACTTTGCTCTAAATAGATGTATTCATCGTATTCTTTTACGTTGTTTGCTTTATATTGGGTCTCTAAAAAATTTGCTATAAGTTTTCTGTATGTGTCATATTTTTTTTTGACTGTGACGTAGTTCATCTCTTTTTCTTTTACACATCTATTTATAGTATAGTTTTCGCAAAAAAGATTGATGGTTTTTTTATTAAACAAAATCTTTTTTTCGCTAAACTTTAGTAAACAACTTGCGCATTTTTTTTGGCCTGTTTTTAATGTATAAATAATATTATGATTACAGTTAGGACAGTTCATACAAAAGTTTAACATATTTAGTACCAAAAATATATAAGAAAAAGCAAAATTAATTTTGTTTTTATAAATTTGTGCAAAAATTCAATTATAAAAAGTGAAAGGGTATTCATTATGAATAAAATTACTTCTCTATTGTTAGGTGTATCGATATTTGCACAAGCCCATTTTTTGACATTTTTACCAAGTACTGATAATGTGACAAATAAAAAAGAATCAAATATTAACCTTGATATCTCTTTTATCCATCCGTTTGAGCGAACAGGTATGACGATGGAAAAACCTGAAGTTTATCTCAATAATAAACAAACAAAATTATCTTTACAAGAGACTTCAAAGTTTGAGCATAAAGCTTGGAAAAGTGAATACAATATAAAGATGCCTGGTGTTTATAAGTTTTTTGTAGAGCCAGTTCCTTATTTTGAATCAGCGGAAGAGAAGTTTATCTCTCATGTACCAAAAGTTGTTATAAGTTCGTTTGGACTTGAGGATGGTTGGGATGAACCTTTGGGATTAAAATATGAGATTATCCCTATGATAAAACCATTTGCTTTATATTCTGGAAATGCATTTCAAGGTAAAGTGATAAGCGATGGCAAAGCTGCTGCAAATGTAGAAGTAGAAGTGGAACTTTACAATGAGTTTGGACTAAAAGCTCCTAGTGATGCACATATCACGCAAGTAGTAAAAACAGATGATAACGGTGTGTTTTCTTTTACTATGAACCACAAAGGGTGGTGGGGATTTGCTGCACTAATAGAAGAGGGTGAGTTACAACACAAAGGTAAAAACTATCCAATAGAAAATGGTGCCTTAATGTGGGTAAAGGCTTACTAAGATGCATATAGCTGATGGAGTACTTGGATTTGAAACTACGATTGTAGTATCTGTGATCTCTTTAATTGCGATGATAAAAGCAGTAAAAGAACTTAAAAATGAAAATATATCTATCGTTGGAGTTGCTAGTGCTATGTTTTTTATAGCTTCATTTATCCATATTCCATTTGGTGTTACTCAAATACATCTTATACTTTTAGGTGTGATTGGTATTTTGATATCTTGGAGTAGTTTTGTTGCGATATTTGCGGCATTGGTTTTACAAGCTTTACTTTTGGGATACGGTGGAGTAGTGAGCATTGGGGTAAATTTATTTATCATGGCTATGCCTGCTGTTCTTGTGAGTTATCTGTATCATACTAGTTTTGTACAAAACCTAAATGACAAAGTGAAGTTTTTTGTAGTTGGTTTTTCTGGGACGTTTTTTGCAACACTTTTTCTAACTGCTATTTTGTATTTTTCTAAAGAGGAATATAATTATGTGGCATTTACCATTTTTTCTGTAAATATTGGAACTATGGTTATAGAGGGTATTGTGAGTATGTTTTTGCTTTTATTTATCAAAAAAGTATATCCTAAGATATTGAAGGTTTAGTTTGAAAAGTTTAGTTTTACTCTCTTTATTTGTTTGTTCATTATTTGCACATAAGGTAAATCTATTTATCACAAGTCAAAATGATACTATAGATATATATTCATATTTCGCAAATGGAAATCCATGTAAAAACTGTAAACTAATCATCAAAAATGATGACACTATTATTTTAAAAGATACTTTGGATACTAAAGGGAAATATAACTATAAAACAAAGTATAAAAATATTGAAGTCACTATAGATGCAAGTGGTGGGCATATTGCAAAAGAGAATATAGTTATAGAAAATGTAGAACAAAATAATATAGAAGAGCACAAAGAAAAAGAAAAAGTTTTAGAATATAAAAAAATAGTCTTAGGCCTTTTTATTCTTTTTGTATTTTTCTTTTTATTAAAAAGGTTTACAAGATGAAACAAAAAGAATCAGTAACACTTCTAAACTCATTTGTTTACTCTTTTTTTGTCTCTTTTTCCTCTTTGGAGTTTCTATTTTTATTGCCTTTATTTATAGCACTTTTTTTTGAAAAAGAGTACTTGAAACAGATATTTAAAAAGCTTGTATTAGTAAATTTTTTTATAGTGGTTCTTGTGATATTTGTGGCGTTTCAAAATATGGATGAAGCTTTAACTTTGTTTTTAAGAACAAACTTGATACTTCTTTTTAATATAACACTATTTCATAAGTCAAAAGGCTATGACATAGTACGAGGTCTGGATGCTTTAGGTTTTCCAGCAAAAGTAGTGAGTGTGTTTTACTTTTCTCTTTCACTTATAAATTTTTTAACAAAAGATTTTAAAGAGACAAAAAACACACTCAAAGCAAGAGGTTTTAAAAGCACTGGGTCACTTTTTACATATCAAACATATGGAAATATTTTTGGTATGATATTTATAAAAGCACTCAAAAAATCTGAAGATATGAGCTGTAGTATGGTCTCTCGTGGTTTTGAAAATAGGATATATTTTTTGAGTAGTGCCTCTATAGGAAATATGCAAAAAATTTTATCTATTTCACTCTTACTAGTTTTAGGAAAGGTTTTATATGAGTTGTTCTATTAATTTACGAAAAATATCGTACTCAAATGAGAAAAAAGAGCTTTTTAAAGCGATTGATTTAGATTTGGGGCATGAAGAAAAAATAGCAATTGTTGGTTCAAATGGGAGTGGTAAAAGTACACTTTTAAAAATCATAGCTGGTTTAATAGAACCCAGTGAAGGGTATATGGAAATATTTCATAACAAAATAGAGAATTTAAAAGCTTTTAATAAATATAGACATAATATAGCATATCTTCCCCAAGATGTATCAAATCATTTTTTGTGTCCTATTGTTATAGAAGATGTTATGTTTTCATTAAGAGCAAGAGGTGAGAGTGAAGAGCAGGCTTTAGAAAAAGCAGAGAAGATTTTAGAAAAACTACATATATCACATCTCAAAGATAGAGTGATATTTGATCTAAGTGGTGGAGAGCAAAAAATAATAGCTTTAGCTGGTCTCTTGATACTGGAGCCAAAAATATTACTTTTGGATGAACCAACAAATGCTTTAGATGAAGAGTCAGAGAAAAAGATAGTAAATATACTAAATTCCATAAAAAAATCTATGATTATAGTATCTCATCATAAAAGTTTTATAGATAGTTTAACTCCAACGATTTATAAGTTATCAAATAATAACTTGGAAAAGTTAGATGTTGTAGTGGAAGAAATAAATTAAATTAAAAAAAGGAAATAATATGTGTAAAGATTGCGGATGCAGTATAACAGACAGAGGAGCGAGTTATTCTCATAGTCACGACCATGACCATTCACATGGAAGCAGTAGTGAACACCAAGGGGCACATCAACATTTGCATGATAACCCACAGTTAAATGATAAGAAAACGATAGATATCATCACTAAGATTTTAGATAAAAACGACCATGAAGCAGAACACAATAGAGCACATTTTAATAAAAATGATGTTTTATCGATAAATCTTATGAGTAGTCCGGGAAGTGGAAAAACTACTTTATTAGAACACTTATCAGAAGTGGCTGATTTTAAGTTTGGTGTTGTAGAGGGTGATTTAGAAACATCAAGAGATGCAGATAGATTAAAAGCAAAAGGGATAGATGCTCACCAGATACAGACTGGTTCAGCCTGTCATCTTGATGCTTTTATGGTGCATAAAGCTTTACATCACATGGATTTAGAAAAAATTGATGTATGTTTTGTTGAAAATGTTGGAAACTTAGTATGTCCTGCATCGTATGATGTGGGAAGTCACTTAAATATTGTTTTAGTTTCTATCCCTGAGGGGGAAGATAAGATAGCGAAATATCCAGTGATGTTTAGATGTGCTGATTTGATTTTATTTACAAAAACTGATCTACTTCCACATTTTGATTATGATATGGAAGCGGAGAAAGCAACTGCTAGAAAACTCAAACCAAATGTAGATATTTTAGAAGTGAGTGTCAGCGATGAAGAGTCATTAAAAAAAGTTGCCAACTGGATTCAGTTTAAAATGGGATTGAGATAATGTGTTTATCAATACCATCTAAGGTTACTAAAATAGATAAAGAAACAAACATGGCTACAGTTGATACTATGGGTGTATCAAGGGACGCTGCTTTGGATTTGATGGAAGAGGGTGATGTAAAAATAGGGGATTATGTTTTACTTCATATTGGATTTGTTATGAATAAAATAGATGAAGAGGACGCGATGGCTTCCTTGGATACCTATAAAGAGATAATTAGTCTAATGGATGAAGAGGAACGACAGAAAGCAATCCTCGAGGATAATGAATCTCCTACTAAAGGTGCATAATGGAACTAGAACTTAAAAATCTTTATGATGATTTTAGAGATGCTGACACGATAAAAGCATATGCAAAATTAATCGCCCAAGATGCACAAAAGCTAGAAAAACCTATAAATATCATGGAAGTTTGTGGTGGTCATACTCATACTATCATGAAGTATGGTATTCCTCAGCTTATGCCACAAAATGTGAACTTTATCCATGGACCTGGTTGTCCTGTGTGTATTATGCCAAAAGAGAGAATCGATCATGCGTATATTTTAAGTATGCAAGATGATGTGATACTTGTAACACTTGGAGATATGATAAAAGTTCCGGGGTCAAATGGTAGCTTACAAGATGCACGTGCCAAGGGTGCTGATGTACGGTTTGTGTATTCTCCTCTTGATTGTATAAAAATAGCGCGAGAAAACCCTACTAAAAAGATTATCTTTTTTGCTATTGGTTTTGAGACTACTACACCAATGACAGCTGCATTGGTAAATACTCTGATTAAACATGATATTAAAAATATCTTTTTACATATAAATCATGTGACAGTACCAGAAGTGATGAAAGAACTTATCGATAGCAGAGATATCCATGTAGATAGTTACAATAATCAAATCGATGCTTTTCTTGGCCCTTCTCATGTGAGTGTGATAAGTGGTAGTAAAATATATGAAGAGTTTCCTCGTGATTATAATCGCCCAGTTGTAGTTGCTGGATTTGAACCAGTTGATGTGATGCAGGCTATCTCGATGATACTCAAACAGTTTGTAGAAAATCGATGTGAGCTTGAAGTAGAGTACAATAGACTGGTTTCTTATGATGGAAATATCAAAGCGCAAGAGTTAATCGAGAAATTTTTTGAAAAAACAGATCTTTTTAAATGGAGAGGTTTAGGAAACATCGAAAAAAGTGGACTTAAACTCAAATCAGAGTATGCACAATATGACGCGGAAATTATCTATAAAGATATCTTACCACTTGAAGAGATAGAAGATCATAAGCTTTGTATATGTGGTGATATCTTGCGTGGTATTGCATCTCCACCTGAGTGTACTATATTTGGTACAGCGTGTAAACCTACTACACCTATTGGAAGTTGTATGGTAAGTAGTGAAGGAGCTTGCGCTGCGTACTATAAATATGGTAATCTATTAAAAAAATAATTGCTTTTTAGCAAAACAAAGGATTTATCATGAAAGATATAGAAAAAAGTTTTTTAGATAATCATAATAGAGAAAAAGATATTTGGCGAATTTTTAGAATTATTAGTGATTTTACAGATGCATATGAGGAGTTCGCTTCTTTACCACCAGCTGTTTCAATTTTTGGGAGTGCACGTACTCCTAGAGATGATAAGTACTATAAAAAAACTGTAAAGATATCAAAAGAGTTATCTGAAAAAGGTTTTACTATCGTAACTGGTGGTGGCGGTGGCATCATGGAAGCTGGAAATAAAGGTGCAAAAATATCAGTGGGGTTAAATATAAAACTACCACAAGAAAATCATGCAAATAAGTTTGTGAAACACTCATTAAATTTTAAGTATTTTTTCACAAGAAAAGTGACATTTTTAAAACACTCAGTTGCTTTTATCGCTATGCCGGGAGGCTTTGGTACTTTAGATGAGCTTTCTGAAGCTTTATGTTTAGTACAAACTCAAAGAATGGGAGCATTTCCTATTGTTTTATTTGGAAAAGAGTTTTATAAACCATTAGAGAAGTTTTTTAAAGTGATGCTTGAATATGAGTATATAAGTAAAGAAGATATGAGTTTATATATCATCACTGATAGTATCTCTGAAGCTGTTACATTTATAGAAAAACATAGTCAGATACATATCACAAATTTAGAAGAACAAAGAGGGTTGTAGATGTTGTCAGTTTTATTAGAGTTTGCAATGTTTCCTACATCTGATGATGGAAGAGATGGCTCTTCTGTCTCAAAACAGGTGAGTAAAGTAATCGATGCTATAGATAAAAGTGGCGTACCGTATCAGTTAACTGCTATGGGTACTATTATAGAAGCATCTAGTATGAAAGAAGCTTTGGGTATCGTAGAGTTAGCTTACGAGCAACTAGAAGATTGTGAGAGAGTGTATAGCTCACTAAAGTTTGATATACGAAAAAACTGTGAAAACAGACTTACAACAAAAGTAGAAAAAGTAGAAAAAACACTTAATAGAAAAGTGAATAGTTAAATAATTAGGAAAGAAAATAATGAACAAATCAATAACACTATCAAATGGTAATGGTGGAGAAGAAAACAACGAACTTATATCTAAGGTATTTTATAAACATTTCAAAAATGATATTTTAGAAAAAAGTGAAGATGCAGCTATCATCCAAGATGGAAAGTTAGCGTTTTCTACAGATAGTTTTACTGTGAGTCCATTGTTTTTTGCTGGTGCTGATATAGGCAAGCTTGCTGTTTGTGGCACTTGTAATGATCTTGCTATGATGGGAGCGAAACCTAAGTACCTTACTTGTAGTGTTATAATAGAAGAGGGTTTTCCTACTAGAGATTTAGAAAAAATCGTAAAAAGTATGAAAAAAGAGCTAGAGATAAATGGCGCTATTGTTGTAAGTGGAGATACTAAAGTAGTCCCAAGAGGAAGTGTAGATAAGATATTTATAAACACAACTGGAATAGGGGAAGTTACAAAAGAGGGTATCAGTTCTAATAGTATCACTGACGAGGATGTTATTTTAGTAAATAGAGACATAGGAGCGCATGGAGCTACTATCTTTGCTGCACGTGAAGGGATAGAGATGAGTAGTGACTTACAAAGTGATTGTACATCTTTATATCCACAAGTAAAAGCGCTTATAGATGCTGGTGTGAATATAACAGCACTTAGAGATGCTACAAGAGGTGGAGTAAGTGCTGTACTTAATGAATGGTCAAAACAATCAAATATTTGTATAGAAATAGAAGAGCAATCTATCCCAGTAAGTGATGAGGTAAATGGTATCTGTGAGATGCTTGGATTTGAAGCTGCTGCTTTAGCAAATGAAGGAACTTTTGTACTTGCTATTAAAAAAGAGGATGCTTCAAAAGCTTTAGAGATTTTAAAAACGTTCGAGCAAAATAGTATGGCTTGTGAGATAGGAAAAGTTACGCAAAATCATCTTCAAAAAGTAGTACTAAATAGTGCATATGGTACACAAAGATTTTTAGATACTCCAACGGGAGAACTCCTTCCTAGAATTTGTTAGGATAGATTACTCTATGAAAATACTGTTAGTAGTATCTGCTTTTAATTCTTTAACTCAAAGTGTTTTTGTAAAACTACAAGATGAAGGGCATGCATTAAGTGTACAGTACGCTACTGATGATACGTCTATCATAGATGAAGTAGAAAGATTTTCTCCTGATATTATCATCTCTCCTTATCTGAAAAAATTTATACCCAAAGATGTATTTACTAAAGTACCTACTTATATTTTACATCCGGGTATAAAAGGGGATAAAGGGCATCATTCACTCGATCACGTTATAAGAGAAGAGAAAAAAGAGTGGGGTGTGGTACTTTTAAAAGCCAATGAACATTTTGATGGTGGAGATATCTATAGTGAAGTAAACTATGAGGTAAGAGATACATATAAAGCATCACTCTATAGAGATGAAGTAGTAACAGCAACTCTCCAAGCACTCGATGAATTACTTATAAATATTCAAGATGAAAATTTTAAACCAATATTACAACTCAATACTGCTTTACATCATTATTTAACAACCCAAGATAGACAAATAGACTGGGATAAAGAGACAACAAAAGAGATAGTAAAAAAGATTTATATGAGTGATAGTTATCCGGGAGTCTTAGATGAGATACTAGGCATTGAGTGTTATTTATTTGGTGTTTGGGAAGAGGAAAAACTCAAAGGTGATGTAAAAGAGGTAATAGCCAAAAGAGATGGTGCTATTTGTCTAGGAACTATCGATGGTGCAGTATGGATAACACATCTAAAAATAAAAGGTGGGATTAAACTTCCATCTACGTATGTACTTAAAGATAAGATACAAGGGGTAAAAGAAAATAGACTTCCCCTTACTTTTGATATGTCATATAAAACATTTTATGAAATAGGAAGTCATAAAGATGAAGATGTAGCATATTTGTGTTTTAATTTTCACAATGGAGCTATGAATAGTGAACAAGCTATACGGCTAAAGTATGCTTTTGAGTACTTAAAAGAGGATGCAAAAGTAGTAGTACTTATAGGAGCTAGAGATTTTTTCTCTAATGGTATTCACTTAAATATTTTAGAAGATAGCCAAAAACAAGGGGAAGATGGCTGGAGTAATATCAACGCTATGAATGATTTAGTAAAATCCATCATATTTGCTAGTGATGTTATAACGGTGAGTTCTTTACATAAAAATGCAGGAGCAGGTGGAGTGTTTTTAGCTCTTGCTTGTGACTATGTAGTGGGAAAAGAAAATACAGTTTTAAATCCACACTATAAAACTATGGGTCTTAGTGGGAGTGAATATCACACGTATTCTTTACCTAAAAGAGTGGGACCGGAAAAATCAGATGAGTTATTAAATAACTGTTTACCTATAAGTATAGAAAAAGCAAAAAAAATTGGTATGGTTGATGAGGTATTTAATCATAGTGATTATTTTGATACTTTACGTTCTTATGCTCAAAATTTATTAAAAGATGAAGATAAATATGATGATTTTATCTATGATAAAGAGGATTATTTAGAAGAGAATAAACAGTTAATAAATGATTGTAAAGAAAATGAAATAAAAGTGATGTATCCTGAATTTTGGGAAAAGGAGAGTTTGTTTCATAAACTACGATATGACTTTGTTTATAAAACAGGTTTAACTTCTACTCCTAAAAGACTCAAAGTAAAATAGATATGACCGAAATAGCATTTTTAGATTTAACATGGATATTTATACCTATTATTGCTGTTTATTTTATCTATGCAAAATGGAGTGATGATAAGATTACCTTGCCGTATGGATTAGGGCGGATGTTTTTACAACTCATTTTATTAGGTTATGTTTTAACTTTTATTTTTAATACTCAAGAGTTCATTTATATCTTAGGAGTCTTATCGATTATGTTAGTAGTTGCTAGTATCATATCGATGCGACCAGTTGCTTCAAAAGATACTCGACTTTATATGGTGAGTTTTATCTCTATATTTATAGGTGGGATGATTACACTTTTTTTTGTAGTAGGTGGTATATTGGATTTAAAACTATGGTATGAACCTCAATATATCATACCACTTGCTGGGATGATTTTTGCAAACTCTATGAATAGTGTCTCAATAGCAGCAGAGAGATTTGAAGTAGAATATGAAAGAGATAATAGTTATATAAAAGCAAGAAACATATCATATAAAGCCTCGATGATACCAAATATTAACTCACTTTTTGCAGTAGGATTGGTATCGATTCCAGGGATGATGACAGGACAAATACTCTCAGGAGTCTCTCCACTTGTAGCAGTGAAATATCAAATCATGGTGATGTGTATGATAATCGCTAGTAGTGGGATATCTACAGCGATTTATTTAAAACTCATAGAAAAATACAATACAAACAAAGGAAAAAAATAATGCATGAATATAGTATCGTTCAGTCACTTTTAAATAGTTGTGAGGAAAATGCAGAACAAAATAATGCTACAAAAGTAACAAAAGTAGTAGTAAAAATAGGAGTAATGAGTGGAGTAGAACCAGATTTATTACAAACAGCCTTTGATACTTTTAAAGAACAAACGATGTGCCATGATGCGGAGTTTATCATCAATATCCAACCAGTACTCATCAAATGTAAAGAGTGTGGAGAAGAATCAACTCTAAAGAAAAATGAATATGCCTGTTTAAAATGTGAAAGTGTAAATATAGATATTTTAGATGGTGAAGAGATGTTTTTAATGTCTCTTGAAATGGAATAGCCTATAGCCCCATAAAATAGGGCTTCTTTGAAAACAATAATAAAAAATATCTCTAAAATGTAGTATATTTTCATTTTATATGTAGTATATGTTTTTTTACATACTTTATAACCTTTTTTCAGAATCTTTTTTTGATGGACTAACTTTTGGTGTACAATTAATAATTAATGGTTTAATTTTAAATCTATTTGGTATTTTTGAAATTAGAAATTCTTCGAGTTCTTTTATTGTTGAGTATTTTTCAGGTCTTATAAATTTATCACATTTATACCATAATACTAAAAAAATTCCTTCTTTTCTTCCAACATCTTTTATATAAAGTGGTAATTGAGAACTAATTCCGTGTTCTAATAAGTTATGATGTGCATTTTTTAGTTCAACACAAACATTCATTGAAATATCATTTTTTGTATAATGAAAATGAAAATCTAGACTACCATCAGCCGCAATAATTTCTCTTGAAACTCTGATACCTTTAATTTCTGCAATATCTTTTATTTGGTTATATAAAACTGTTTGTGCTTCAGTTTCTTTTAATGGTATGATATTTCCATTTACATCTTTCCATAAAGATTTATGTAGTCCTGAAAGTTCTATAGATTTTTTAATAGTTAATTCTAATAATTTAACACAGAAGTCTAGAAAAACTTTATTATTAACAATATCTACTTTGTAGAGTAAGTCTTTTATTTGTAAAAAACTATCTTCTAAATATCGTTCTTGCATTTTTGTAAGAAATCTTTTCTTGATTTCAAAATATGAATTAAAATTTGTTATTGTGAAAAGCTTATGATGTATTAATTTATTCTGTTTTGTTTTATACACAATGATATAATTTGATATTAAATTTGCGTTAATGTCTTTTTCATCTATTTCAAATGGAATAAGCTTTTTTTCATTTAGTTTGAAAAGTATATTAAGAATAAATTCTTTATGCGGATAATATTTTCCTGAATGCATTGCATTTTCTTTTTTAAAGTCTTTATAAATAATTTTGTTGTTTTCTATATCAAAATCAGGATGATAGAAATTAGGAATTGTAATGTTAATTTTAGAGGTATTATTGATATTTCCTACGGAGTCAGATAAATAAGTTAATGGCATTCCACTAATATTTAGATTTGTACTATCTAAGAATAAATATACAGGGTCTTCAAATAAGTTTTCAATGTTTTCAAATTCTACTATATTATTCTCAATTGTATGTGAAATAAATTTTTTATCAATTCTTTTATTTACTACAAATGTAATGATGGTTTGAATTTCATTTTCATTTATATTTTGGAAATTAGGTTCTGCTAATTCAATACTTGCTTCTCCTAACTCAAAATTTTCTGGATTAAAACTTAAATTTTCTTCTAGAAGTAATTTTTCTTCCTCTGATATAAACTCTTTATAGTCCTCTAAAATTTCAATTATCTCATCTTTTGTTTCGAAAAGAAAAAGGTTATTGTTATTGATTAATTCATCTAATAAAAAGAATACAATTAAATTAATATTTGCATTATCTATATCTTTAATTTGTTCTAAAAAAGTGAGTTCTTTTCCTATTAGTTTAAATATATCTGTAATATGATTGTTAGAAATTTGAACTTTTATGAGTAGCTTTATATAATTAATATAGCCTTCATTTAAAGCTTTTATATACTCTTTTGTATCTTCATTGTTTTTATATTGTGTAGGTTCTTTTAAAGCTTTTATAATTAGATTTTTTCTGATTTGAATACTCTTTTCTGCAATTTCCTCTGGTAAAATTCTTATCAGGTTATTCCACTCATTTGGAAAAGAAATATTTTCATTATAAATTAGTGAAAGTCTTTGAGTAGTTGTAATTTGACCATTTTGTAGAATAGCATTTAGTAAAATGATTAATCTTTTAAATGTTTCTAATGTAATATTTTTTCTGATTTCATTGATGATTTCAGAGATGAATTTTGACGAAATATCAATAATTGATACTTCAAGTTTGTTACCTTTCTCATCGTATGAACTTACAACTGATTTATAATAACGACCTTTTATTTTTATTATGAACTTTGAAGTAGAATGATTTTGATAGTAAATTGCTGTTTCGAAATAAATTTTTATAAGGTTAAGTAATCTTTCTATATTTGTGATTGTATCAATGTTCTTTTTAGCTTGAATAAACGAATTGATTTCTTTGTTATTCTCAATATAATCTGATGCTTTACACTCTTTAATTATTATCATAGTTTCTCATTTATTAGTTATAGTATAGATATTTTATCAGAAGCATTATTATTTTATTGATTTTGAGGAGTATAATTATTAAAATTTTATAATTTAAGAAAGAAAATGAAAAAACACCTATGTAGTATAAAATCCTAATAATTCATCCAAAACAATTATTATGACAAGGTTTACAACTCAAATCACTGGAAAAGATAGATACTAAATGACGTTATAGTTGAAGTTAATCACTTACCCCATAAAAACCCTGATTTAGAATAAAATTAAGTACATTTATTGGTATAAATAGGTAAATATGTAGTATTTTTTTGATGTTTTTATTTATTCTTAGAAATAGTGAAGAGATGTATCTGATGCAGTTGGAATTAGAGTAAAGTAAGCGAAAAAGTCCTTATAAAATATGATATAATACAAAAAATAAATATTGGATAATCATATGGATAAATACAAAAGTATCTCTTGCCATTTTTACGATGAATTTGAAGCTGCAGCTGTTAAAAAAGTATTATGCACTATTGTTTATCAAGATGGTGATGTAGAAAAAGAGATTAAACAAAAAATAGTTGACTTAAAAATTATTGATAAAGCTGAATATATGATTCTTGATAATTCACAAAAGATACGATTAGATAAAATTGTATTATTTAATAATTTAAATCCAAATGATAACAAATATTGTTAGATAATAAAAAGGAGATACAATGAGAGTAGTTTGTCCGCATTGTTTAAAAATAAATAACATACCAAAAAAAGAAACATACGCAAAAGCTAACTGTGGAGGATGTAAAAATTCTTTATTAGATACTACACCTATAGAGCTTACACAAGCCAATTTTGAAGAGGTAGTAGTAAATAGTGAGATACCTGTTTTAGTAGATTTTTGGGCACCTTGGTGTGGGCCATGTAAAGCTATGACCCCTGTATTTAAAAGTGTTGCACAAAAATATCCACTGAAAGTTTTATTTGTAAAAGTAAATACTGAAGTAGAACAAAGTTTAGGTGCTAAGTATAATATACGAAGTATTCCTACTTTAGTTATGTATAAAGAGGGTATAGAAATCCAACGAATATCTGGAGCCTTAGACGAAACTAATCTTACAAATTTTATTACACAATATAAATAATAAATAGAGTAACATTTATAAAAAAAGAAAATAATAGTGATAATAAATTGCTTTATGAAGTTTTATATGGTAAAGTTAATAGTGTTGATTATTTAAGAGTAATCAAATAGGTAAGTTTTTGTAAATACATTTGGAAATTGTGCTAATCAAAGCACAAAATATAAAGGAAAATTATGTTTAATATAGAAATAGCAAAAGCCCATTGTGATGTACCTTGTGGGATTTATGACCCAATTAGTGCACAAATTGCAGCACTAAGTGTTATCAGAATGGTTGATTTAATGGAAGCTTTAGAGAAATCTGATAGCTTAGAATATATCAATACAATAACAAGACATATTTCAGTAAAAGAAGAAGAAGCTGAAAAAGTAAAACATGAAGTAAGAATTATCTGGGGTGATTTTATAAAACCACCAATGATCGAAAAATATCCAAATATCCATACTTTAGTACATACTATTATGGCGCTTGGAAGTGCAAATAGACAACACGTATCTAGAGCAAAAGCTGTAGAATTACTAGATGCTGTAAATGAATTTGCAGAAATCTTCTGGTCTTTAAAAGAAGTACCAACAAAAAAAGTAAAAGCAAACTATCTTCCAGGTGAGGAAATCGTAGTTCCTGCATAGTGTTTAAACTATTTAAAATACAAGGCTATTCTCTTTATCCTCTTTTTAAAGAGGGTGAGATAACTTTGTGTTGTAAAATCTTTTCTTTTACAAAAATCAATATCAATTCATTTGTTTTATTTAAATATAAAGGTGAATATATGATTAAAAAAGTGACGGATATCTCTAATGAGGGTTATTTTGTAAAAGGTGAAAATCCTGATAGTATCGATAGTAGAAATTTTGGAAGGCTACGAAAAAATGAACTTTTATATAAAGCTATTTTTCGTATGAAACCTTTTACGTTTTTTAAGTAAAAATTTTAGTATGTAAATTTACCGTTTACAGTTCTTTGTGCATTCATAATCTCAATCTCTCTAGCCCCAGAAATAACAATATCTGGATCAAGTGAAAAATCTAAAGAGTCATCTCTATATTCATAATCAACAGAGTTTAAAATAACTTTTAAAGACTCTAATCGTGCTTTTTGTTTAATATCTGAACGAATCACTGTCCATGGTGCATTGTGCGTGTGAGTTTGTTTAATCATATTGTATTTTGTATTTGTAAAATCATCCCATCGCTCTTGTGCTTGCATATCGATTTCACTTAGTTTCCATTGTCTTAAAGGATCGTTTTGACGTCTCTCGAATCGTCTTGCTTGTTCCTCTTTTGTTACACTATAATACAACTTAACTAAAACAGTACCTTGTCTAGTAAGGTCATTTTCAAAACCTGTTACACTTTCCATAAAGTCCTCATATTCTTTTTTTGTACAAAAATCAAAAACAGACTCTACCATAGCACGGTTATACCAACTTCTGTCAAAAAGAACTATCTCTCCACCTCTTGGGAAATGTTGGATATATTTTTGATAAAACCATTGTGTTTTTTGCTCTTGAGTTGGCTTACCTAATGCTACTACTCTATAATGTTTTTCATCCATATATCGTGTAACTCTACGTATAGTTCCACCTTTTCCTGCTGCATCACGCCCTTCAAAAAGAATAATCATCTTTTTATCGATTTTTTCTAAATATTGTTGTAATTTAATAAGTTCTGCTTGAAAAGGCTTCAGTGCTTGCTCATCTTGTCTTTTATTTATAGCTTTGTTTTGAATCGATTGTTCTGCTTTATTTTGTTTAAAAACTTTGATTAAATCGTCTAATGATATTTGTTCACCATCTATATCTATTAATTTTTCCATGTATACTCCATTGTGAATAATATTGTATTATAAAATAGTCTAAGTAAATTACAATTGAATTACAGAGTAGTTTTTTTATTAGAATTAGGATTAATAATAAATTTGCTATAATAATTAAAACTTAAAGGATGCTAATGAATTGGGAAAACGTTAAGGTACAAATGATATCTTTTTTACAAAAAGAAGTTTCTCAAATTGGTTTAGAGAAAGTTGTAGTAGGTATAAGTGGTGGACTTGATTCTGCTATTGTATCTGTTTTGTGTAAAGAAGCTTTTGGAGAAAAATTTTCTGGGGTTATGATGCCTTCTCATTTATCTAGTGATTCAAGCATCAATGATGCAAAAGAGTTATGTGAAAAATTTCAAATCCCTTATGAAATAGTTGAAATTGCACCAATGGTAAAAGGCTACTTTGATACTATAGAAAAGACAACGCCATTAAGAATCGGTAATTTTAGCGCAAGAATGAGAATGTCAGTTTTATATGATATCAGTGCTAGAGATAACTCTTTGGTTATTGGTACAAGTAATAAATCTGAGATATTATTGGGATATGGAACACTTTTTGGAGATACTGCATGTGCAATCAATCCAATAGGTCAATTATATAAATCAGATGCTTTTGAATTTGCAAGATATTTAGGCGTTACTGATACTATTATAAACAAAAAACCAAGTGCTGATCTTTGGGAAGGTCAAAGTGATGAAGAGGATCTTGGGTATTCATATAAAGTTATGGATGATGCGTTAAAGCAATTAATAGACGAAAAGAAAACAAAAGAGGAATTAGTTTCATTAGGAACTAATAAAGAGTTATTAGATATGTTAGCGTATCGTGTAAAAGCAAATGCTTTTAAATCAAAATTGCCAACCATAGCGCAAATAAACTTTGAAAAATAAAAGGAAAAGAGATGGTAAAAACTGTTAAAAATGAAAGAACAATACCTTTTTTTAAATCAACAATAGATCAAGAAGAGATGGATGCTGTAACATCAGTATTAAAACAAGAAACATCATCTGTAAGTAGAGTCGAAGAGTTAGAAAAAGAGATAGGAGATTTTGTAGGAGCTTCACATACAATAGCTACAAACAATGCTACAAGTGCATTACATTTGGCATTGAGTGCGATGGACTTAAAAAGAGCAGATAAGGTTCTTATGAGTGTAAACTCTTTTGTAAATCTACCTGAAACTGTAAGACATTTTGATGCTGAACCTATTTTTATAGATATAGCTTCTGATGGTTTTAATATAGATATCAATAAACTTGAAGAGTATTTAGAAGAAAATAATTCTAAAAAATTAAGAGCATTGATGCTTACTTTTGTTGCTGGTGGAATTCCTGACTTAGATAAGATTTATGCTATTGCAAAAAAATATGAACTAATCGTAATCGAAGATGCTACAAGTGCTTTGGGTGCTATGTATAAAGATGATATGATTGGTTCATTAGCTGCTGATATGACAATTTTTTCTACAAACTATTCAAATAGTAAAACAGCTATTAGTAGAGGTGGTTTTATAGTAACTGAAAGTGAAGATTTAGCAAATAGAGCAAGACTTTTACGAACTCATGCTATCAATAGTAGTTTTGATGAGTTTGGTAATATTGATTATATTTATGATGTTGTTGATATTGGATATAAATATGATATGACAGAATTAGAAGCAGCTTTTAATCTTGCACAGTTTTATAAAACAAATAGTTTTTGTGAAAGAAGACAAGAGATAGCATCTCTATACAATACTGAACTTGCTGATTTAAAACATATCTCTTTACCGACATTTGATGAAGAACATATCTTTAGTCAATATATCATCAAAGTAACTAAAAATAGAGATGGATTTGCTCGTGCTTTAAAAGAGCAGGGTGTATCTACTGGGCTTCATTATATTCCATTACATCTTTTAACATATTATAAAAAGAAGTATAAACTAAAAATTACAGCGTATGGTAATGCACTTACAACATATGGGCAAATTTTATCTTTACCTATATATCCATCTATGAGTGACGAAGATGTATTATATGTATGTAACAATATCAAAAAAATAGCAAAGCAATGGATCTAAAGGATTGAACAGCTTTTTAGTCAAATGGATAGAACAGTATCTGTTCTTTCCTACCCCTTTTCAAAGAATTATCGGCTTATTATTTCTTCCTCTTACTTTAATTTATTGCATCATTACAACATTTAAAAGAATTTCTAAAAAACCACAATATTTTGGTATACCTGTGATTAGTGTAGGTAACTTACTTGTAGGTGGTACTGGTAAAACACCTGTTACTATCGCATTGGCTCAAAGTATGGATAATGTAGTTGTCATTTTAAGAGGATATGGACGAGCTTCTAAAGGGCTGTATGTAGTCTCTTTAAAGGGTGATATTATTGAAGATGTAAGTGTGAGTGGAGATGAAGCGATGCTTTTAGCAAAAGCTTTACCTAATGCCACTATTATCGTATCTGAAAATAGAATCAATGCAATTGTAAAAGCTAAAGAACTAGGATGTAAAGTGGTCTTTTTAGATGATGGTTATGGAAAACATGAGATATTAAAATATGATTTAATTTTGAGACCAAAAGAGGAACCTACAAATATTTTTTGTTTACCTAGTGGTGGATATCGAGATTCTAAAATGATGTATGCTTTTGCCGATTGTGTTGTGCATGAAAATAAAGATTTTAGACGTGAAGTATGTTTTAAAAATGATAAAAATGAGCTTATTGAAAAACTTCCATCAAAAACATTATTAGTAACAGCAATATCTAAGCCCTATCGTTTAAAAGAGTATTTACCTTCTTCTATAGAGATGATTAGTTTTCCTGATCATTATACTTTTACTCAAAAAGATATATCTGATATAGAGCTAAAATATCCTGATTTTTCACTCGTAACAACTTCTAAAGATATGGTAAAATTAGATTCTTTAAATATCAAAAGTGATATTTATTTGATGGATTTAAACGTAGTTATTGATGATGAGATAAAAAATAAAATCGATCAATATATCAAAGGTTTTTTAAACTAAATCTCTTTAAAAAACTTCTGAATATCTTCTTCTATATTTTCCATTTGCGATGGTTCAAAATGATCTTTTGCATACTCTAAATACAAGCCATCTTCAAAAAACATTTTTACTAGATCTTTATCTATTTTATTATCTTTGATTAAAAATGTAAATATTCTAAATATTTGACTTAAAGTATTTGGATCTTTATATGGTCTGTCTTTTGAACTTAAGGCTTCAAAGATATCTGCAATCACTAAAATCTTATCTTTTAGAGTTAACTCTAAGTCTTTTATCTCTTTAGCAGCATATCCTCCACCATCGATTGTTTTATGGTGTGATGCAGCAATTTTAGGAACATTTTTAAACTTTTTAGGGAAAGGTAACTCTTTAATCATATCATATGAAACAATAACATGATTGTTTATGATTTCTCTATCTTCTGCTGTAAGAGTTCCTTTTCGTGTTGATAGGTTATATAACTCATCTTTTGTTAAAAGTTCATAATTAGAGTCTTGAGCAATTTTTGCAATCTCTTCATACTCGTCATCTTTTGCAAAATATTCACCATTGTTTATTTTTTCGATTTGAATAAACTGATTATCTAGTTTGATAAGTGTATCGTTTTTAGTGATTTCATCAATTTCATTTTTTAAATAAGCGATTTCTGTATCTTTTTTTGCTGACTCAAATCGTAATTTTATCGTATGTATTCTATCATAAATGGTTTCAAGTTTTGTTGCTTTATCCATAATATGAACTGGTGTTGTAACTTTACCAATATCATGTAACATAGCAGAAAGACGTATCTCTTCCAACTCTATATCTGAGTACTCTACATTTGGATAAATACTTGTGTTGTTATTGATTCCTGTTGCAATAATATTTGTAAGTGTTGCGACATTGTCATTATGTTTTTGAGTATATTTTGATTTTTCACTAAGTGCTTTATTTACAGAATCAATCAGTCCATAAAGTAGGGCTTCTAAATCGATTACGAGTTGATTGTTTTCAATAATCATTGTAGCTAATGAAGCCATAGCTTTAATCAAAATCTCATCTTGTTCTGTGAAGTTACTAGTTGCATCATCAACTTGTTTGTTGATAAGTTGAATTACCCCTACAAGTTCATTGTCTTTGTTTTTCATAGGTAAAACAAGCATAGATTTTGTTTGGTAGTTTTGACTCTTATCAAAAGCCATAGCACCAGAAAAATCAAATTCATCAGATTTGTAAACATCAGGTATATTGATAAGTTTGTCTTTTATGGCAGCTACAACTGCTACATTTTTAAGATTTAATGTATCATCTTCGTTATATATATTTAAAGGTTTCCAGTCTATGTGATTGTTGTGTATTTTAAGTGTATCATTAGTAGCAATTTTAAACTCTAATGTATTGTTTTTTTCATTATAGAGATAAAGTGTTCCTCCATCTGAATCTGATAACTCTTTTGCACCCAAAAGAATAGTTTCAAGAATCTTAGTAAAGTCTTTTTGGGAGGTGATTTTATAACCAATATCAAGTAGTTTTTGATTTGCATTTGTAAGTGTATCGTAGCTATTATCAAGTGCTTTCGTTTTTTTAATATTTACAGATACATCTTTGATTTTTTCTATAAGTTTATCTACATTGATTGGTTTATTTAAATATGCATCTACATTTAGCTCCATAGCATCTTCATAGTAGCCTAATTCTTGATGTGCCGTTATAAGCATAGCAGGAACTTTTTGTTCACTTTTTTTTATCTCTTGCAACATCCCTATACCTGATAATTGAGGCATATTTATATCTGAGATAATGATATCTATCTTGTTAGATTGGAATTTTTCTAAACCCTCTTGCCCATTTTTTGCATAGATAACGTTATCAAAAAGTCTATACAATATTTTTTGCATACTTTTTGCAACAGTTTCATCATCTTCTACATATAAAATTGTAAGTGGTTTGGTGATTTGTACTAATTCTTTATTTGTCATATTATGCCCATAATTGAAAATGTGGTAAAGATGCAACTGCTTTAATAATATCGTTTCGTGATACTATTCCAACTAAAATATCATTTTCATTCACTACTGGAATTGCATTGAGATTAAAGTCTAACATCACTTGCGAAACTCTTCTGATATCAGAAATAGGATCTGTAGTGATGATTTTTTTTGATGAGATTACACTTATAGGTTGTTCAACATTTTCATGTGAAAGTTCCAAGTCATTTACTATAAATTTTAAGATATCATGCCTAGTGATGATACCTTTTAGATGTAACTGATTTTCTGCAATAATAGGTAACTGCTGAATAGTATGTTCTTTCATTAGTTCATAACATTCGATTATTGTTTTATCATCAGTAACAGTGAGAACTTTTTGTGTCATGATTTGTTCTACATGATAAATATCTACTCTTGTGTCAAGATTATTCATCTGTTTATAAGCATCAGTTGCTTCTTTTGTTATCTTCCCTTTATAGAGTGAATCTTCGAAGTTTTGTTTTTGCTGATTATCTTCATCTTTAACTTTATTTTTGAGTTTTTGAGATGGTGCTACTTCATGAACATTGTATAAATGATCGATACTATTTCTGAAGTTTAATCCATCATCATCATACATAGCAAACATGCGAACTCCTTTGTCTATTTATTAGATAAGTATACTATAATTTTCTTTTAGTTAATATCTAAGATGATAAAAATTTATACATTGTTAATAGTTATATCATCATTTCTTTTTTCTAAGGTTATAGTAGGGCAAAATATAGAGTCTATTACACTTCATAATCAGTTTAATAAAAGCCATACTATTGATAAAAAAACAAAAAAAATAATTTTTGTTTTTACCAAAGAAAATATTCAAAAGCTAAATGGTTTTTTGGAAAAAAAAGATAAGGACTATTTATCAAGTAAAGATATTTTATTTTTGATAGATATTCCTGAAGAGTTGTCTATTTTTAAATGGTTTGGAATCGATAGCCTTGAACAATATAAACATAGCATACTTGTCATAGATAATAAGAGTATTTTAAATAGATACCAAGACTTAGCAAATCGTGATAAAATTATGGTTATAACATTATCAAAACTTAAAATAATAGGGATAGATTATTTTGATGATTTAGAGGATTTTCAAAATATCGTAGAAAATAACTAAATATTTATATTTTCTAAAGAATGATAAATAGTGATAATATACTCTATATTAATAGGGTAAGCTAACTGTAAAACTATCACTGTTATATATAATAAAATAGATCCAAATAGATTGTTTTTATCATAGAGTTTTAGTGCACTTCCTAAGGATTTTTTAAAACTCATACCAAAAGCATTTAAGCTTACTAATTCATCTAAAAGAAGATGGATAACAAATCCAAAAAATAGAAAAAGCCCACACAACAAGGAGAAAAGTTCTTCAAACTCCAATATATGGGAAAAGAAGATATTTAGAAATTGTGCAAAAACCAATCCCATAGGAATAGAGTGTATAACACCTCTATGTGTTGTGAAATTTAATAGTATTTTAAAAAGAATAAAGTGCAATAATATAGAAGATAAAAACCAAATAAATAACATTTTACTGATAGATAAACTTTGCAGTAAAGTTAAAATTGCAAGTAGTGGAATAAATATAGATAATATACTTGAAGTGATCTGTATAGGTTTTGAGTTTTCAAGGTCGATATCAGGCAATATCCCACCCATCATTCCAAAAAATAAAAGTGCAAGCGCTTGATTGATATCGATTAAAGATGAAGAATATAATGGCGCTATTGCAATCCCAGAGATTATTACAGCTGTATTAACATGTTGTGCAAATGATGCCATTAATTATATAGTGTCGTTATTTTTTCACATTAATTAAAAAATTTGTGAAAAAATCCTTTAATACTTTTTTGTTTAGTTCTACTGATTGCTAAATCACCAGATTTTACATCTGCTGTAATTGTACTTCCTGCAGCTATCATAGTGTTGTCCTCAATAGTAACTGGTGCAATAAGTTGTGTATCTGAACCTATAAATACATTTTTACCTATAGTTGTTTTATGTTTATTTACTCCATCATAGTTACAAGTAATTGTTCCTGCTCCTACATTTGTACCCTCTTCAATACACGCATCACCTAAGTAAGATAAATGACCAGCTTTTACACCAGTTAACTGTGATTTTTTTACTTCTACAAAGTTTCCTATATGTGAGTCTTTTATGATACTTAATGGTCTGATTCTAGCCATTGGTCCAATTTCACTATTTTCTACAATAGAATCTTCTACAATACTATTTGTTCTGATATGTGAGCTGATGATTTTACTATTTCCAAGAAGTGTTACTCCATTTTCTAAAATAGTTTCCCCTTCAATAGATACACCATGCTCTATATAAATAGTGTCAGGTAGTCTCATGGAGATTCCAGATTTTAAAAAGTTTGTTTTGATTCTATTTTGATGAATAACTTCAGCATTAGCAAGATCATACTTACTATTTACCCCTTTAAAGTTTTCCTCTTTAACACTTACTGGTTTAACTGTGATTTTTTCATCTACAGCAATCTCAACTAAGTCAGTGATATAATATTCTTTTTGTGCATTATCATTAGAAAGTTTTGGTAAACTTTCTAGTAAAAATTGAGTATCAAAACAATAAATTCCTGCATTAGCAGTCACGATATCAAGTTCATAACTACTGCAATCTTTTTGTTCAATAATTTTTGATACTTTCCCTTTTTCAATAATCACTCTTCCATATCCATCTGCACAATTTAGATTTAATACAGACATAGTAAGTTTTTGATTTTGGGCTTGGTGAGTATTATCATCTTGTGTTAGCTGCTTTAACTCTTCTGCTTCAATTAATGGCATATCACCATTTAAAATAAGTACTTTTTCATTTTTTGGAGTGATACCCATAACAGCACCACCAGTTCCTGGATATTTCTCATGATCTTGAATATGATATGTAATATCATCAAAATATTTATCCATTGAGCTTTTTACTAAATCAGCTTGATGATAAAGAACTACATGTATATCGTTTGAGAGTTTTTCTGCTTCCTCTATTGAGTAGTATAACATCTCTTTCCCTGACATTTTGTGAAGAACTTTAGGGATAGAAGATTTCATTCTTGTTCCCTTACCAGCTGCTAGTATTATTATAGATAGATTTGATTGCATGTGAACTCGCTTTATGTATATTTCATTTTATTATATCGAAAAATAGTTATTTTATCTTGATGTGAAATTAATTTTAAATATTATTAATATACTATAGGAATAAATACTGTATAATTTATTTATCTTTAAACAATAATATAAAAAGGAATAATTATGCGTAATTCTTTTAAACATATTTTTTTTAATCCATTAGTATCTATAACTTTTGCTATTGGAGTTATAGTCTCTTTTATTTTATTTTATTTAATATCAAATACCATTCAAAAATCAAATGATTCAGAATTTCAGTATTATCTAAAACGACAAGCTGTTTTTATTCAAAATGAACTAAACTTAAATCTTTATGCCCTTAAAGCATTAAAAATTCACTATGGGGGAATACAAGAAGTAACTAGAAAAGAATTTAAAAGATTTTCATCTAGTATGTTAGTTAATCAAGAAGGTATCGCAGCGTTATCTTGGATTCCACGTATCTCAAATGAAAAAAGGTCTGAATATGTTACTCAAAGAAAAAAGGAATTGGGTTCTAGTTTTATTATAAAAGAAAAATCTTCTGATGGTAAAATGATTCGTTCTAGAATAAAAAATGAGTATTATCCAGTGGATTTTATAGAACCTTTACTTGGAAACGAAAAAGCACAAGGTTTTGATTTGTCATCAAATGCAACAAGACTTGAAACTTTAAAAGAAGCAGTATCAAAAAATATGATGGTTGCCACTTCTAGGATTAAATTAGTCCAAGAAAATAAAGCAGCTCAATATGGATTTTTGGTTGCTACGCCTGTTTGGAATAATGATAATAATAAAATACTTGAAGGTTATTTTACAGGGGTATTTAAAATTTCAAATATTATAAATACCGCAATGAAAAGTAATGAACTCTATAGTTCTATGCTAGATATATGGCTAATGGATACTACCAAAGAGCACAAAGAATTACTATTTACGAACTCAAAAGATGCGTCTATCCCTGATAACTCTACAACTATTAATGTTGCAGAAAAAACATGGACTTTATATGCAAAACCAAGTTATAGATTTATAGAAGAGAAAACTTCATATATCCCTATATTTGTACTTTTATTATCTTTATCTTTAACATTTTTAATAGTATATTTTATGAGTCGAAAAGAGATAGAATCATTGTATTTAGAAAATATTTTGGATTCGAAAACAAAAGATTTACTCGCTTCTAATAAAAAACTTGAATCATTATTGTATATGTTTGATAAAAAAGTTATTGCTTCACGAACTAATGAAGAGGGTATTATTACTTATGTAACTGATGCTTTTTCCCAAGTAAGTGGTTTCTCAAAAGAGGAACTAATAGGTCAAAACCATAGAATAGTAAAACATCCCGATATGGATGCTGAAATTTATACTAAGTTATGGGATACGATAAGTAGTGGAAAAAATTTTACTGGAGAACTAAAAAACAGAAGAAAAGATGGTTCATTTTATTGGGTAGATGAAATAATTTTTCCAGAATTTAATGATGAAAAAATAATAGGATATTTTTCTATTAGAGAAGATATCACTGCAAAAAAGGAAGTAGAAAATTTCAATGACACGTTATCTTCAAAAATAGATGCAGCTGTTTTAGAAAATCAGAAAAAAGATCAATTATTATTACAGCAGTCTAAACTTGCTGCCATGGGTGAGATGATGGGTGCTATTGCACATCAATGGAGACAACCTTTAAACAGTTTATCGATAAAACTACAGTTTATAGAAGATGATTTTGAAGATGGTATGATTGATGAAATATACTTAAAGAGTTATACGAAAGAGAGTATGAAACTAGTAACATTTATGTCTAAAACTATTGATGATTTTAGAAACTTTTTTAATATTGATAAAATAAAAACACATTTTGATGCACATGAAAAAATTGAAGATACTATTAATATATTATATGCACAACTAGAAAAACATGATGTAAAAATCAAAGTATCAAAAAATACATTTAGTATATTTGGACATGCTAGCGAATTTCAACAAGTGATTTTAAATATTGTAAATAATGCAAAAGATGCATTAGTTGAAAAGAGTATAAAAGATGGACAAATTAATATAGAAATAGAATCAAATGAAAATGAAGGTTTTATAAAAATCTCAGATAATGCTGGAGGTATTGAAAGTAACGTTATAGACCGTATTTTTGAACCATATTTCACAACAAAAGAGCAAGGCAAAGGGACAGGGATTGGACTTTATATGTCAAAAATGATTATAGAAGATAATATGAACGGAAATTTAGATGTACATCCTTTTAAAGATGGAGTAGTATTTATAATAAAACTTGGAGTCAATGATGAAAAATGAATTTTTAAGCGAACTAAATCTTCTTTATGTTGAAGATGAAGAAACAGTAAGAGAGTTATTATCTCCAAGATTAGGACGAGTAGTAAATAAACTTTTTGTTGCAGAAGATGGAGCGGATGGATATGAACAGTATTCAAAGTATAAACCAGATTTGATTTTAACAGATATATCAATGCCTAAACTAAATGGCATACAGATGAGTCAAAAAATAAGAGAAGAAGATTTATCAATACCTATTATCATGTTATCTGCACATTCTGATACCTCTTTTTTATTAGATGCAATAGAATATGGAGTCAATGATTATTTAACTAAACCAATTAATAAACAAAAACTTTTTGAAACATTGGAAAAAAATGCAAAAGTTATATGTCTAGATAAAATCAATAAACAACAACAAAATCAAATTAAGCAACAACAAAACATGTTGCAAACAATCATTGATAATCAACAAAATATATGTTTTGTGACAGATTTTAATGATATTACATTTGCCAATAAATCATTTTTGAACTTTTTTCATCTATCTGATATTAACGAATTCAAAACAAAGTTTCAAAATGTAGAAGATGTTTTTATTGACGTTAAGAATAATATTCATAAAACAATTGTTGCTAATTGTGATAATATTGATAGGTCATCTTTTGGACAGCTTTTTTTTAATGAGATAAATAATATTAATGATGCAAATAAAATTGTATCTATCGAAGATAAAACTTCCCAAATAAGACTTTTTTATGTAAATATCTCTTGTATAGAAGAGGATAAAAATTACTTTTTACTAAATCTCACAGATATAACAAAAATGGGTGAAGAAAAAACCATTATAGAACAAAAAGCATATAAAGATGGGCTTACTAATATATATAATAGACACAAGTTCGATGAACTTTTTAAAATAGAATTAGAAAGAGTTAAACGTTATAAACTACGAATGTCTATAGCCATTTTAGATATCGATCATTTTAAACAGTTTAATGATAACTATGGGCATTTAATAGGTGATGAAGTATTAATCCTTTTAGCTAAAAACCTTGGAAACAAATTACGAAAAACAGATGTATATGCAAGATGGGGTGGAGAAGAATTTGTAATTTTATTTATTGAAACAAAACTTGAAGATGCGATAATTGGAGCCAATAATATACGAGAAAATTTAAGTCAACTAGAACATTTAAGTGCTGGTAAAATAACTGTAAGCTTAGGCGTTACCCAATACCAAGACAATGATACTTTAGAAAGTTTATTTAAAAGATGTGATGATGCATTATATAATGCTAAAGAAAATGGTAGAAATAGAGTGGAATCAATATAATAAATAATTAGAAGAGAGGTTTTATCTTTCTCTTCTACGTCTTCTTCTTGCCGGTCTATTTCCATCTCTAGAATTACTTTTATCAGACTTTTCATCCTTGTTATCAGTGGTTGTATCTTTATATTTATTTCTTGCTCTATTATCTCTGTCATTATAAGATTTACTATAACTTCTAGGTTTATCTCCATATCTATCTTTTTTAAAACGGTTATTTCTATCGTTTCTATTTCCACCTCTATTTTCCATTGGTTTTAATCGTTTATTTGATTTTAAAGAGTTTTCACAAAAATTATTGATCTCTGCTCGTAATAGTTCAGCTTTATTTTTATCTGGAAATAATTCAGGAAGTTTATAAGAAAGCCATAAATAAAGAGAGATTTTTTTCACTTCATCTTCTGCTTGAAGTAGCTCCAATTGTGTTTTTGCAATTCCTCCTATCTTAGCAGAAAGTTTAAACTTAGTAACACTATGTGTTAAAATCGCGTTAACATATTTTTTATATCCATTTAAAATCAAAGGTGAACGAGTATTGATTGGGGCATTACTGAGCATATATTTATCATCTAAACTCAGATCTTCTTTTTGATCTAACATAAGTGAAAGTTCCAACATCCCTTTTAAATTAACAGCTTCAAAAGGTCCATCATATTTCATATGTTTTGAAAAATAGTTTAAAATAGTAGTTAAGTTTTTAGTTCCTAGATGAGCAGATAACTCTTCTACTTGTATTTGTGTTGCTTTAACTTTAACAGGTGGTTTAATTGTTCTCATAGGTGAGGTAAACATATCTTCTATATGTTTTAAAACTGTACCTGAAGTAGCACCAATATGTCCCACTTCATGTTGACCATATCTTCCTGCTCGACCTGCTATTTGTATCACTTCATTTGGAGTAAGTGGGCGTTTTTCTTTCCCGTCAAATTTTCTATCTGTAGTAAAAAGTATATGTTTAATAGGAAGATTTAAACCCATAGCAATAGCATCAGTTGCTACAAGTATTTCACTTTTTCCTTCTCTAAATCGTTTTGCTTCTTCTCTTCGTACTTCTGGACTTAGATTTCCATATAAAACAGAAACACTATGAAATTTACTTAGTTTTGCTTTGAGCGTCAAAACCTCTTTTCTACTAAAAGCAATCAGTGCAGTTGCTGGTTTGATATCTTTTAAAATAGTATGCTTAGGGTCTACTTTTAAAGGATTTTTTCTTTTAAATTTTACTACTTCTAACTCTTCACCTAAATATGTAGCTATTTTTTTGATGATATCGAGTGTATTTACACTTCCTGTCATGATTACTTTTTTTGCAGGAGATCCTAAAATAGCATTTACCCATGCCCAACCTCTATCTTCATCATCGAGCATTTGAACTTCATCGATAACACATACATCTACTTCAAGATTGAAATTTATCATCTCAATAGTAGAACAAATATGTCCTGCATCTTCATCGAAAATTTCCTCTTCGCCAGTTACTAAAGAAGCTGGAATATTATCGCTTTTGAGTGCTTCATAGTTTTCTAATGCAAGTAAACGTAATGGTGCTAGATATGTACCCGTATCTGCTTGTATCATCTCTTGCATTGCTTGATATGTTTTACCACTGTTTGTTGGTCCAACATAAAAATATAACTTTCTGTTAAGTTCTCGTGCAAGGGGATAGAGTGCTTTTATATCACAGTTTAGTAGGTCGCTTAGTTGTTCTTTAAAATTTGTATTTATCATTGCGTATCATAGCATATAAAATATAATACGAGTTTGAGAAGTTTATTTTAAAACCCCTTTATAAAAAAGAGGGGGGGTAGGTAGTCCTCTTTATAGGGTTAAGTTTTATGGATATTTAAAATAACAAATATTAATTATTATTATTTTTTTTAGGATATTCATCTTCTTCTACATAAGTCTTAGTTAAAATGTTAGGATTTAAATATCCTCTATCTTTACAAAGATTTTCTGCATCATTTTGGTATGAATCATCCCAGTCGGTGCAATCCAAATAAACTAAACTGTAAGTAGGCTTCGATATTTTATTCGATTCTCTTGCTATCCCAATTATATCTTTTAGACATTTATTTTTACTTTTTAAAGCTATTGCGTAGTTATGAAGTTCATTTTCTCTTCGTTTTACATAGTCATCATATGTCATATCACTTGGTTGATTACACACTATAAATATATAAGCTTTATCACTTGTATCATCAGTATTAGTTACTCTTTTTAAAATCTGTCCGTCTTTATGTATTTCTAATCTACTAATAAAAGCTTGCGATAAAACCCTTCTTTCTAATCTACTCTCCGATGCCATAAATCTTAAAGCTATTTCTATCGCTAGTGGTTTCTCTTCTGATTGCCTTACTAATCTTTTGTTTAACATCTCTTTAGTAAAATGTTCAATAATACCATCCCAAAAATAACTGATACTATTTGCCTTTTTTTTTAAAAAATATCTTTCTTCTGCTTTATGGATATTCCAAATTCCCTCTTTGATAAGTATATTTTCATTATCAAAATCAAAACTATGCTCATTTTCTAAATAAGCAGTTAATAGATCCTCTTCACCATATGCACCAAATAAGTTACCTGATAATATAAACTCTTCTTTTTCTTGTAAATAGTTTGCAAAATCTGAAAACGTATCAAGTTCATGCATAAGAATTTTTAAACTTGTTTCATTTAGTACATGTATAAAACCTTTTGAAGGATTTATTTGTCCTATTTGAAAAGGTTCTTTTAAATGTTGTTCTTTACCTTTTAGCATTGGGTTGACTACAAAAGTACCACTTCCACCTACAAGTTCTTTAAGTTTAGCACCATCTTTTGATTGTGGTACGGTAATAATTCTATGAATTATCATATCCTTCTGATTTGGTAAAGGGAAAAGTAGTTTTTTAGTACATTCATTATCTGAAAATATAGTATCTTGATAGTTCTTTAGTGTATTTTCAGCACCATAAATTTGATTTGCTGATTTTTCTATAGCTTTATTATACCATCTCTGCCAATCTATTTGACTATTTCCAGTATCTTTATACTTTATTGCTTTATCTGAAAATATAATAACATGATTTCCAAATACTACCAATAAATCACATACTTCTTTTTTTATTTTCTCTTTTGATGTGTAAGGACTTAAATATGTCCATAGTTTCAAAAAAGATTTTTCACCTAAGTCTAATAATATTTTTTCTGTATCTGTCAATATAATTCCTTTATAATAACTAGAATCTAGTTTAACTTATTTGTAGCAAATAAAATATGAATAGTTAAATCACTATCCTTTTCATTAAATATACTTATCTTCTAAAATAGGAAGATTTTGATTAAATATTTCAACTATTAGAATATATTCATCATATATTTTATATGTAATTGTGTAGCCTTTAAATATCATATCTCTTACATTTTCATGATCGTAGTAGTGTGATTTTCTATATTTCTTTGGCATACTTGTTAGACTCTTAATTTGGCTTCTTAAATCTTTCACAAATTTTACAGATGCAGAGGGTTTATCCTTTTTAATATTTAGTGCAATAAATCTTAATTTTTGTTTATATAAACTTGATTCTATAATTTTCAAGATTCAAGTTCTTTTATCAATTCATCCATAGATTCATCAAAATCAAAAGATTTCATTTTTCCGCTTTCTAAATCTTCTATCGTTTGTTTGATATGTTCTTTTCTCTCATAAAAATATGGATCTACAGACAGCATTGGATCTTCTATGTTTTTGGTTAGTAGTTTTGTTAATTCTTTTCTCTCTTCTAATGGTAGAGCATAAGCACTTTGAAGTATCTCTTTTATTGACATTCTATTCTCCTTATCTTTAAGTTTAAAGTTGAAAATGATTTATATTTTATTATACCTAATAACTTATCAAAAGTGAAATATTACCATCTAAATCAAATAGTAAATATGTTATTATTCAACATAAATAATAAATATGTAGGATAATAAATGACTTGTGAATATTTCGGTGTGTGTGGTAGTTGTAATCTTGGGGGACTCTCTTATGATGAACAATTGTCGAAAAAAATTGATATAGAAAAAGATAGATTTAAGAACTTGTGGGATAAAGATATTGATATTATCAAAAGTCAAGATGGAGCATTTCGAAATAGGGCAGAATTTAGAATATGGAAAACATTTGATAAAGAAGATAATGTAACTTTAAATTATGCGATGAATGATAAGGAAAAAAATACTTTAATAATAGATGCCTGTAGTATCGTTAGTTCTGATATATCGGAACTAATGCCTGTCTTATTAAAAGAACTAAATTCTGATAAAGATTTAAATTTCAAGTTATTTACAACAGAGTTTTTAAGCTCAACAACTTCAGATATGTTAGTAACACTTATTTATCATAGAGCTTTAGATGAAAACTGGACTTTAAAAGCAAAAGAGTTAGAGAAAAAACTTGGTATCAAAATCATAGGTCGAAGTAGAAAACAAAAAGTTGTTTTAACAAATGACTGTATAGAAGAAATTTTAAATATCAATGGTGATGATTTTAAATTTATGTATAAAGAGGGTGGGTTTACACAACCAAACCAAAAAGTAAATATCAAAATGATTGAATGGGTTTTAAATAATATCACTGCAAAAGATGATTTATGTGAACTCTACTGTGGTGGTGGAAATTTTACTATTCCATTATCGAAAAAATTTGAGAGAGTAATTGCAACAGAAATCAGTAAAACATCTATCAAATCAGCAAAAGAAAACTGTGCTTTAAATGGTGTAGAAAATATTGATTTTATTCGAATGTCAAGTGAAGAGTTTGTAGAAGCTAGAAATAAAGTGCGAGAGTTTACAAGGCTGAAAGATGTGGATTTGGATTCTTATAAGTTTAGTACAATTTTCTTAGATCCTCCAAGAGCAGGGCTTGATGATACGACTACAAAACTATCACAAGATTTTGAAAATATCATCTATATCTCTTGTAATCCTGAAACACTACATAGAGATTTGGAAGAGTTAACAAAAACACACACTGTGGAAAAATTTGCACTGTTTGATCAATTTGCTTATTCAAACCACATAGAATCTGGTGTTATATTAAAAATAAAATAGATATTTTGATATAAAATTTTTTAAATTTGGAGTAAACTATGAAAACTATTATTGCATTAGAAGAGATGATAAAAGATAATGAAAATGTAATTAAAGTGATTAAAAAACAACTTTCAAGACATGAGTCTGGAGAGAGTAAACTTACTTTTATGGTAAAAGCATCTGCAGAAACAAATTTAGAAAAAGCACAAGAGCAACTTGAAAGGCATAGTGAAAAACTCAAAGAACTTCGAACTCATGATGCAAGTGAACTTGAAGAGAAAGAAAAAATAAGAGAAGCAATTGAGCGTAAAAACTATGTAAATTATCAAAAGATACGACTGAAAAGAGAAGTTTCTAAAACCAATGATGAAAAACTTGAAGCGATGCTGATTTTAGATGAGTTAAAAGAAGACCTCTATATAGAGGATCAAATATTGTTTGAGATATCATCAAAAGTAATTTCTTTAAACCTTTCTATTCACAGTGATCTTTTTAAAAAACTAAATGAAATAAAAAACGAATTTAATAATCTAACAAAAGATTTAAAAGATGAAAATATTCAAGAGTTAGGATTGTTAAATCCGCAAATAACACTCGCCGTGCTTCATTTTAATGTTTTGTTAGAAAATATAAATGAAAATATCCAAGAGGATAATTTAGGTCTATTTAAAGGGCTTCCCAAATTTGAAGACTGGTGGATATCTGAGTTATGGATTAATCATCAGGCATATTATGGTTTATATAAATGGAAATCAATTATTTCAAGTTTATGTATCACTGATGATCAAAAACGTGCTTGGGAAATTATTTTTTCAAATTGGTTATCTATCAAAAAAACTTTACACGGAAAAGGTATGTTTGCATATGGGTATAACTATGCTTTTGATACTTTAATGCGAAACTATACAGGACTTGAAGAAGAGTTGGCAAGTAATAGTTTAAAATCAATGGAAAGTTTAATGGAACAACTCTCATCGCAGGAGGATTTTTCAAAATCTCCAAAAAATCATGATGTAATTACAAATTATGCACTTTATAAAAGGGAACAATTAAACTATAAAGATATAAAAGAGTCTCCAAAACCAGTAAAATTACCAGTTGTGGAGAATGAAGGTGAAATAGAAGTTTAGTGCACCGTTTTTGTTTTAAGTTTTGATTCTAGTTTTGAAACTAATGCTTGAAGTTCTATGATTTTAGATTGAAATTTTTCTTTTTCATTTGCATAGTCTTGTGTTTTTCTCATAGCTTCTAGTTTTTTAACTTTTTCATCTCCATCAACTTTTTGTTTTTGTTGAGTAAGTTTTATAATTTGTTCTTCATAGTGTAAAATTTGAGAATTTAAACTTACTACTTTTTGTTTCTCTTTGGCAAGTGTACTCATGATAACTTTTGTGTCTTTACTACTTATACTAGAAGCTTTTATTTTTTCAATCTCATTTTCAAGCTCTTTAGTTGTTTTTAAAAGATCTGATTCTTTTGTTCTTTGTTGAATCATATTTTTTCGTACACGTTGCATAGTTTGTTGTTTTTCAATCTCATCATCAGTTTGATCGATACAGATATAAATATATCCTTCTACATTTGATGAGTATTCATTTTTAGCAGTTATAATTGTAGAACTCATATAAAAAGTATTTCCAAATTTAGAATTAAATTTTAGTTTTCCTTTGAAAATCTCATTTTCACTAATCAGAGTGAGAGTATCATCAAATGTTTTTACAACTGTGTCTTTATGTAAAAGATTATCTATATGCATACCTAATAGTTCTTCTTTTTGATATTGTGATACTTCACATAATAGTTCATTTACTTCTATTATATATCCTTTTGTATCTACTTTAAAGATAGCAGTAATAGTGTTGATGATATCCATATATTGAGTAATTTGTGAAGATTTTTCTTTTACGAGTTCTTTATTTTGTTCTGCCATACAATAATCAGAGATATTATCAAGTAGCTCTGAAGTATTGATTGGTTTTATTGCATAATAAGCTATTTTTAATTTAATAGCTTCCATTAGATATTCTGATTCACCATGAGCAGTAGTAAAGATAATAGGAATACTTGGGTCTAGTTCTCTAATCTCTTGAACCATCTCTATACCATTTTTGTTTGGCATATTAATATCACTAATAATAAGATTTAATTTTGTCTTATTTTCTAAAGTATGATGTTTGAATTGGTTGAGACCATCTTCCCCATCACTACATATAATAACTTGGGCAAATATTTTTGTTAAGATATTTGATAAAGACGTTCTAATACTCTCATCATCTTCAACATACAGTACGGTTAAGGTTTGTAAAAATTCTTTGTTAAACATGTTATTATTATATATAAAACTTGCTGAAAAGATTGTTTTGAAAATAAAACTTTGAATACGCTTAATTTAAGCTTCTTGTAAGTATATCCAGCTATTATTCCGAACTTATTTTTAAGAAAGGATATATTTCAAATGAAATTTACACAAAGCTTACATCAAGTTGATGTTAAAAAAGACTGGATTGTTATTGATGCTACTGATAGAATCTTCGGT